>Ga0228535_1000328_pt1 | contig 147425 bp, 137 predicted proteins | sample SJ1metagenome_FD_168457 | JGI IMG/M metagenome (GOLD analysis project Ga0228535, IMG submission 168457) | Enriched culture of PCE-dechlorinating microbial communities from Ithaca, New York, USA - SJ1 | ecosystem: Engineered > Modeled > Simulated communities (microbial... > Unclassified...
TGTCGTTGGCATGTTCCCACAGAAAGGCGGTGATCGATTGCACCGCGGCAGCATGCTCGAGGCGGCAGATCGGGCAGCCGTCTTTACGGCAAGCCTGTTCCAGCCTTTCAATTGAAAGTGCAAATGCCATATTACCTTCTTCCTGGCCGAGCTCCAGCCAATTCTAATACACGAGCCGGGCTGTGTACCCGGACGAATCGATACAGGCATTATACCGGATGGACGCACACCTGGCATGAAAGCGCTGCGGGTGCATCAGGTATAATAGGCACATCCCAGGAAGAACTGAAAGGAACTTTATGAGCGACCTGCAACCCATCAATCGAACCCCTGCCGAAGACATCATCTTTGCCCTGGCCTGCGAAAGCGGGAAGCCTTCAGGTGAAAACAGCCTGCTTTTTGCTGCCAAATCGAGCGGAATTTACCACAGCCCTGATGGAGGAAAGCATTGGGAGCTGGCTTTTCACCTGGAGAATATGCAGGAACCCCTGCCTGCCCTGAGCATATGCCTGTCTCCTGATTTTGAGCATGACCATAATGTCTTTGTGGGGGTTCCGGGAGGCGTACTGCGCTCGTTTGATCGGGGGGTAACCTGGAAAGTGGAAAACCTGGCATCGCCGCCACCGGTAACCGGTGCGCTGGTGATCTCGCCGAATTTCATCGAAGATGGCATCCTGCTGGCTGGTACCAACGAGGATGGCATTTTCCGTTCACTCGACCGGGGATTACACTGGTCGACCTGCAATTTCAATTTGCTGGACTTGAATGTGCTCAGCCTGGCGATCAGCCCGGATTTTGCCCGTGACGAAATGCTGTTTGCTGGCACCGTGAGCGGGCTGTTCCGCAGCAAGAACGGCGGGCGTGCCTGGCGCGAGGTGGACTTCCCCTTCGGGTATGACCCGGTCTTGAGCCTTGCATTTGATCCCGCCTTTACCGACAGCAGGATGATGCTGGCTGGAACAGAAACCCAGGGTCTGCAGGTATCCCGCGATGCCGGTGCAACCTGGGAAAGGATAGGAGAAGATGTGCTGGTTCAGCCCATCAATGCCATCCTGTTTGGGCACAGCACCTGGGGAGCAGGGATGGTGTTCGTTTTGAACGGTGACCAGGTCTTTTGTTCGGATGACGGATTACAGGGCTGGCAGGAATGGGAACCGGCGGCCAGGCTGAACGAAGGCATCTCTGCCATTGCCCTTGCGGGCTGGGAAACCGGCAGCACACCGCAGCTGCTGGCGGGGCTGGCAGACGGTAGGGTCGTTGTTCTCATATAATTCGATGCTGGAACGATATAAGGATCTCCCCCTGCATCCAGCAAGGGGAGTTTTTTATTCGGGCAGTTCGCACAGGTAACGGGCGGTAAAGCGGTCGGTGATGAGGATGTTGATCCACCCGCCTTTCATGGCGGCATGGATGGATTGGGTTTTCCGTTTTCCACCTGCCACACCGATGCAGCGCTTCAGGTTCTTAAGCTGGTTGTACTTCATCCCGAATACCCGGTTGTCAAAGCCTGAGGATATTGGCTCTCCAGCTGCATTGTAAAAATGCAGGCAGATATCCCCGACAGCGCCGGTTGCTGCCAGCGATTCCAGTTCTTCGGGGTTAAAGGTGTTGCCGCTGTCCTTCAAGAGGCGGGATGGTTCCAGGCAGCCGATTCCCATCAGCCCCAGGGTGACCTTATCAAACATGTTGATCGTTTCCCTTACGAATGAATCGCGTAAGAAACTCTCGCGCATCTCCTGGCTTGCCACCACTGCCGGAGCAGGCAGGAATAAGGGTTTACCGTTTACCAGGTAAGAAAGTTGGCGTACCAGGTTGTTGGCATGGTATTCAGCTGAGGGATTCCCCATTCCTCCCAGAGCCTGTACAACCGTGGCATTGGTCTGGCGAGAAACATGACGAAGGGACCGAACCATGGCTCCCAGGGCACTGCTCCAGGATGACACTCCGATCACTTCATCCTGCTCCAGGGTGGTTTCCAGGTAATATGCTGCTGCCGCGCCGATAGCCCGGATGGTTTCTTCTTCCGATTCATCCTCGCTCTCAGCCACGACCACGTCGCGCATGTTGTAGCGCTGCTGCAAGCAGTCTTCCATATCCGGGTAGGCGCCTGAGGGGGGAGTGACCGTGATACGCACAATCCCCTCACGGCGGGCGCGTTTGAGCATGCGAGAAACGGTTGCCTGGGAAAGCTGCAGCCGGTCAGCAATATCCGGCTGGGTCCAGTTGCGTTCGTAATACAGCCTGGATATTTTTGCGATCAGCCTGAGTTCATCCAGTTGGGTCATGGGTACCTGATTTTAAGGCTGATAAACGGTGCGGGCAATCGCATCTTTCCAGCCGCTGTACAATCCTTTGCGGGTGGATTCATCCATTTTGGGTTCGAACAGATCCACCTGGCGGGGTAAAGCGGCGATTTCGGCTTCATCTTTCCAAATGCCAACCTCAAGGCCGGCCAGGTAGGCCGCCCCAACCGGGGCGATGTCGCTGGAAAGGTTGCGCTGGACAGGCCGGCCAAGGATATCTGCCTGGAACTGCATCAGGAAGGTATTCTGGCTGGCGCCGCCATCTGCCAGGAGCTTCTGCAAGGGCGCTCCGGAATCCGATTCCATTGCATCGAAAACATCCCGCACCTCGTATGCGATGGCTTCTAGTGTGGCACGGGCGATGTGCGCCATGTTGCTGCCGCGCGTCAACCCGCTGATGTTTCCGCGGGCGCGGTCCTTCCAGTGCGGTGCGCCCAGCCCGACAAAGGCAGGCACCAGGTAAACCCCGTCTGTGCTGTCCACGCTTGTTGCCAGTTCCTCGATCTTCTTGCCGGTATCCTGCAAACCGAAGAGCTGCCCGAACCACTGAACCGCCGAACCGGTTACCAGAATATTGCCTTCGAGGGCGTAGCGGACCTGCTGGCGGGAGTATGCCACCGTGGTGGATATGCCGCGGGATGAAAAGATGGGCTGCAGGGTAGGGCTCATCAAGGATGTACCGGTGCCGTAGGTGGCCTTGACCATACCCGGCTCGAACCCGGCATGCCCGAAGAGGGCAGCGTGGGAATCTCCCACCAGGCTGGTAACCGGGATGCCCCCGGGCAGTTTGCCGAGCGGAACCGTCTCGCCATAGAAAGCGCTCGAGTGTTTGATCTCAGGCAGGGCTGCTGGCGGGATGCCGAAGAGATCCAGAAGCTCCGGCTCCCAATCTGCGGTTTCGAGGTTGAACAGCTGGGTACGGGAGGCGTTGCTGGTATCAGTGGCATGCACTTTCCCACCGGTCAGGTTCCACAGGATCCAGCTGTCAACTGTACCGATGGCCAATTCACCGCTGGTGGCACGTTTGTACCCGTCAGGGATGGAATGTAGCAGCCAGCGTGCTTTGCTGCCGGACGGCATCGGGTCGATGGTCAGGCCGGTCAGGCGGGTGATGTGCCCATCCAGCCCGCGGGCGCGCAGGTCGTCGCAGAAGGGACTGGTGCGACGGCATTGCCAGATGATGGCGGGACCGGCCGGTTCACCTGTTTTCCGGTCCCAGACCAGGACCGTCTCGCGCTGGTTGGTGACGGCTACGGCTGTAATAGAATTGCGGAGCTGCTCTGAAAGATGATCAACCAGTTCGACAATACAGTCGCGGGTTGTGTTCCATAACATCCAGCCGTCTTGTTCCACCCAGGCAGGGCGGGGGTAGCTGATCTGGACCGGGCGTGAAGCCCTGGCCAAGACCTGGCCGGTTTCATCAACCAGCAAAGCCTTGGTATTGGTAGTGCCCTGGTCAATAGCAAGGATGGTGCGCATGTTTACCTCCCAAGCAGTTCAAAGGCGGCTTTTTCAATTCCAGCCGGGTTCAACCCGAAGTAGTCGAACAGGAAGGAGACCGAACCGGTCGGCATGAACACACCGGGGAAGCCGAGCAGGCGCATGGGGACAGGCTGGTTTTGCACTACCACTTCAGCCACTGCTCCGCCCATGCTGCCAGAGGTGGTAGCTTCTTCGATGGTGATGATGCCCTTGGTTTCACTGGCTGCCTTGAGGATGGCTTGCTGGTCGATCGGACGGACGGTTGCCAAGTTCAGGACGCGCGCCTGGATACCTTGCTGAGCCAACAGTTCGGCACCCTGCAGGGCAACAGTTACCATGGTGCCATTGGCAATGATGGTGATATCTGACCCTTCACGCAGTTGAACCGCTTTGCCAATCTCAAACTGGTAGCCTTCGGGATGGACAACCGGAACCGGGTAGCGGCTGACACGTAAAAACACCGGACCATCGAACTTGTGAATTGCATGCATTGCCTGGTAGGTTTCCACCGGGTCGGCCGGGACGATTATGGTCATGTCTGCAATCGCCCGCATCCAGGCGATATCTTCGATTGAGTGGTGTGATGCGCCCAGCTCGCCATAGGCGATACCGCTGCTCATGCCGCACACTTTCACATTGGCATGCGAGTAAGCCAGGTCCACCTTGATCTGCTCGGTCGCCCGTCCGGTCAGGAAGCAGGAAGCGCCGCTGACAAACGGCCGCTTACCGCCGTTTGCCAGGCCGGCAGAGACGCCGATCAGGTCCTGTTCGGCGATACCGACATTTACCACCCGCTCGGGAAAGGCTTTCTTAAAAGCGTTCAACTTGCTGGAGCCGACCGAGTCATTGACAACCACCACAACCCGTTCATCACTGGCGGCCAGTTCTTCCAGCGCCTTGCCAAATGCATCCCTGCAATCGAATTTTTCGCTCATGCCTGCACCTCTCCCAACTCAACTAATGCCTGTGCCAGCTCTTCCTGGGTCATTACCCGGTGATGCCAGCCTACCTGGTCTTTGATAAAAGACACTCCCTGTCCTTTATGAGTGTGCGCCAGCACGCAGGTGGGTTTACCCTCCTGCAGCGGCACACGCTGGAACAGGTCAAGCAGGGCGGCATGATCGTGACCATCCACTTCGACCACTTCCCAGCCAAAGGCGCGCCATTTATCCGCCAGGGGTTCAAGCCGGTTGGTCGCCTCGGTGTAATCGCCCTGCTGCAACCCGTTGCGGTCGATGATCACGGTCAGGTTGTCCAGCTTATGGTGGGCGGCAGACATGGCTGCCTCCCAGTTGCTGCCTTCCTGCAGTTCACCGTCACCGGTGATAACAAAGACACGGCGGGGTGACTTATCCATTTTGGCGGCGATGGCAGTTCCCACTCCAAAAGGCAGCCCATGACCGAGGGGGCCAGTGGAGGCTTCGATTCCGGGAAGCTTGGTGTTGCTGGGATGCCCGTTCAGGGGTGAGAGAGCCTGCTCATAGGTATCCAGCATCTCTACCGGGAAGAAACCGCGGTAAGCCAGGACAGTATAAAATGCGCCTGAGCAATGACCTTTGCTGAGAATCAGGCGGTCCCGTTCGGGATCTGTTGGATTGGACGGGTCGACATTCAGCACCCCAAAGTAAAGGGTAGTCAGGATATCGGTGACAGAGAGGTCTCCGCCGGTGTGGCCGAGTTTGGCCTTTACGATGGTTTTCATATTGTGGCGGCGGATCTCGTACGACTTTTCATACAGAAGTTTTGGATCGGTGATCAAAGTATCCTCCAGATAAATGAACATTATTTCACATTAGATAAATAGTGCAATAACTTGACAGGAGCATCCAATTTTGCTATAGTAAACATTAGAGAACGTGCTGAATAATTATTCACTACAAAATATATATTCATATTATAGGAACAATTTGAGATTTGTCAAGTATGCCATTATCATATAACAGCCCTGGCAGAGGTAAAAATCAATCAAGCCAGGTGATCATTTGTTCACCGTTGGAAACTTGACCAAGTGCTGCGGATTTGCTATAACATAAACAGGTGTGTTGATTTCAAAGGTTACAAGCATTCGTGGATACCGAGCAGCGGAAATTACTTTATAAACTGGCCGTAGCGTATTACGAAGACGGGCTTACCCAAAAGCAGATTGGAAAAAGATTCGGGGTATCACGGATCAAGGTTTCACGGTTGTTGCAGCAGGCGCGCCAGCAGAAAATTGTCAATATCCACATCACACCGGTGGATGACGCCAATATTGACCTGGAGCGCGTTTTATGCCAGAAGTACGGGCTGGATGAAGTCATCGTGGTGCCGGTAAAGAACGGGCAGGCGGTTGATTTCTACCATGAACTGGGTGTTGCGGCAGCGGATACCTTGCAAAGGTCGCTGCAAAACAAGGAAGTCATCGCCATCACCTGGGGCAGAACCTTAAAAGCAGTGGTCAATAACCTGCCTGCAATGACCAAACCGGAGATCCGGGTGGTACAGGCGCTGGGCGGGATCAACTCGCCGGATGTTGAGATCAACGGATCGGAACTGGCCCGCAAGCTGGCCCAGATCGTGGGGGCGCGGCCGATCTTGTTATCTTCACCCGGGTTGGTGGCATCCAAGGAAATCCGGGATGCCCTGATCAAGGATCCGCAGATCAGCCGGGTAATTGACCTGGCAGCCAGAGCAGATATTGCCCTGGTTGGGGTTGGGGCGCTGAATCCTGAATCGCTGGCGCGCCGGTACAATATCATCTCCCGGGATGATTTTGAGCGCCTCAAAGCCCGGGATGTTATTGGAGACATCGGGCTCAGGTACTTTAACTCGCAGGGTGAGCAGGTGGATGATGAATTGCATGACCGCACCATCGGCCTGGACCTCAACCAGCTGCGCAAAGTGAAACGGGTAATTGGTGTTACAGGAGGCCCGGATAAGGTCGAATCGATCCGGGCGGCATTAAAAGGCAAGCTGATCAATGTGTTAATAACAGACGACAATACTGGTAAAGCTTTGTTGGAGAATAGTACGGCCTGAGTATCTATTAGCAACCAGAACCTGATAAGGATTGACGATGGCACATTGTTTTATAGGCGTTGACCTGGGTACCGGGGGGGCAAAAGCAGCTGTTATTAATGACCAGGGTGAGACACTTGGCTATGCTTTTGAAGAATTCACCATTTTCACGGAGAAACCCGGTTGGTCTGAGCACGAAGCCAGCGCCTACTGGGATATCACCTGCCGGCTGATACGCGAATCGATGCTGAAGGGGAATGTCGATCCGCGTGATGTTAAAGGAATCGCCATTTCTTCCGCTCTGCCTGCCCTGGTGATGGTAGACCGGAACCATAATCCGCTGCAGCGTTCTTATAACTTGATGGACCGCCGGGCAACCGAAGAGGTAACCTGGCTTAAGGAAAACCTGGGAGAAAAAGAGATTTTCAACATTACCGCCAACCGGCTGGAAGATCATCCCTCCTGGGTGAACCTGATGTGGGAAAAGAAGCACCGTCCTGAAACCTTTGGCAGGATATTCAAAGCTCTTACCCCTGATGGATACATTACCTTAAAATTGACCGGCAAAGCAGTTATGCATTACAGTGCAGCCCCATTCGTGGGAGCATTTAACCTGAAAACGATGCATTTTGACACAGGAATGTTAGAAAGGACCGGGATAGATCCCGCAATTCTGCCGGAGCTGCATTCGTGTGAAGAGGTTATTGGAGAAATCACTCCCCAGGCTGCTGCTGCGACCGGGCTGCTGGCAGGGATACCCGTAGCCTGTGGCCAGGTGGATTGCAATGCCTCCTGGGTAGGCGCTGGCGCGATCAGCGAAGGCGACCTGCAAAGCAACCTGGGCACCGTTGGCAATTTCGGGATCGTTCATAAAAGCCAGGAGTTCATCTATTCCCCGATCGGTTACCTGATGATCAACTTCCCCTACACCGTGGATTCAAAAAATACCCTGGTTACCGTTCCCACCACCATGACCGGCGGGCAGTCGCTGCGTTTCCTGCGAGATACCTTTGGACAGGCTGAAATGGAAGTGGAAAAACAGCTGGGCGTATCAGCTTATGACCTGCTGACCATGCAGGCGGAAAAAGTGCCAATCGGGAGTGAGGGGCTGGTGGTTCTGCCTTTCCTGATGGGAGAACGCACGCCGATCTGGGACGCCCAGGCACGCGGCGTGATCTTCGGTTTATCTTTACAGCACGGTAAAGGCCATGTTGTGCGGGCGATGATGGAATCGGTGGCTTATGCCATGTATGATTCTTTCCGCCTGATCAAAGAAGCCGGCCTGAAGGTGAATTTCCCGATGGTGCTGAATGAAGGCGGGGCTGTCAGCAGGCTTTGGCGAAAGATCATCTCGGATGTTTTCAATGTGCCGATTGCATTGGTGAAGCGCAGGGTAGGGGCGCCTTACGGCGACGGCATCCTGGCTGGAGTGGCAACCGGGGCGTTCAAAGGTTTTGGCGTAGCCAAAGATTGGGTCGAATATGTGGAACCCATGGAGCCTTCGGCAGAAAACCATGCCCGCTACATGGAGTATTTCGGTGTGTACAAATCGATCTATGAGCATGTAAAACCGGATTTTCAATCACTGGCAAAACTGCGCGAAAGCAATTGAGCCAGTTGATTGACCGTCAGAACATTAAAAAATCGGCGAACCTATTGAAAAAAGTTTGAAAAAGCCGTACAATCAATATTTAGATATAAACGTTTACGTAACGTCTAAAATTATTCCCTTGTAGGTTCGTCAAAAGAAAGGAGGTGTAACTCACTCACCAGCAAAAAGCAGTTAACCAAGAATGTGTACCAGAACTACTATCGTGTTGTTTCACAAATTCTAGGAGGATAGAATGGTTAAGAAAACAATTAGCCGACGTGACTTTCTAAGGGTAAGCGCCCTGGCTGCTGCCGGCGCTGCTCTTGCAAGCTGCGGTCCAAAAGCGACTGAAGCACCAGCTGGCGGCGAAGCCCCAGCGACCGAGGCACCATCTGGCGGCGAAGCACCGCCCGCTGAAGGTGTGGTCCTGGACATTATGTCCCTGGCTGAGTATCAGGCTCCCTACCAGGAGATCTGGAACGTGTATGCTGGCGAGAATCCCGGCATCACCGCCAATGTGTTTGCTATCAATGAAGATACCGCTGCCGCTTATGAGGCGAAAGTTGCCGGCGGTTACCTGGCAGCCATCGAACTGACCCAGGAAATGCAGATCTTCTTCGATAAGAGCAACTACGAAATGGCACTGGATCTCTCCACCCTCGAATTCGACTGGTGGGACCGCTTCACCTTCGATGCCAAGAATGCCTGGGCTGACCTGTTTGGCCTGCCCGGTCCACGCTCGCTGGACTTCATGAAAGGCCAATTTATGGCATGGCAGTTCAATGGCGATGCGATGAAGGAAGCCGGCCTGGATCCCCGCAATGATGTCCGCAGCTATGATGACTTTGTGAAGTGGATGGACGAAGGCAAAGCCTTTGTTGAAGCATCCGGCGGCAAGTATGACGCCTTTTGGAAGCAGGGCTGGCACAACTGGATCTTTGGCAATAACTATTCAGAGTGCTTCTGCGATTTCTTTGCCGATGGCAGTGCAGACCGCCGCGTGGCATGCTGGACCGGCGAAGCCAAATTCAACGCTGAGGACAGCCCCTACCGCCACTTCTTCCAGTTCTACCTGGATGCCAAGGATAACGGCTGGATCCCGGCAGACATGCCGAACTTGCTGTGGGAAAATGACATGGAAGCCACCTACATCAGCGGCAAGTCTGTCATGATGGTTCATGGTCCATGGGTATGGGATAAAGCTGCAGCTGCCGGCTCAACCTTCGAACAGGTCGGCCTGCCTGCCACCCCGCCGGTTGACATGGATACCTGGAAACAGTTTGCCCTGCCGGTGAACATTGACAACCAGTGGTTTATCCGCGCCGGTGTGGACAAACTGGATATCTTCCCGAATATCCAGCATGCCTGGAACTGGTTCTTCAGCCCGGATATTATCCCGCTGCGCTGCGATGCCGAAGGCCGTATGCCGCTCTACACCCTTGATGCACCGTTCGAAACCAAGGGTATGCAGTGGCAGTCGGTTGGTAAGCATATTGGCGTCAAAGGTGGAGATTTTGGTGATGCCACCGAATGGGATGAAGGTCTGACCGGCCTGGTAATGGCGAGCCCGCGCAAGAAGAAAGGCTCCAAGGGCGTGTTTGACTGGGAATCCAACGGTCTGAACGTCTGGTTTGCCAACCTGTACAGCGGCAAGTGGACGGTCCAGGACTGCCTTGACGAAGCCCAGAAGAACTACGATGAGAGCTACGAGGCTGCCTAAGCAGTAACGCTGTAAAGTTTTGGGGCGGTCCCGATCAAAAACCGAGGAGGACCGCCCTCACCTTAATGGGAGAAGAGAATGGAAGTGCCTGCCAACCTGCCGACCGTACAACCCATCAAGCCAGCAAAACCAAAACTGAGTAAGATGCAGCGCTCCCGCATCCGCTCAGACTGGGCATTCATTGCCCCGCAATTCATCATTTTTGTAGTTTTAACCATTGTCCCGCTTTTTATTGCAATACCAATCCTGTTTACTGATAAGGCTCAGTTCAATGATCCCCAGGTAAACCCAGTTGGATGGAAAAACTTTACTGCCGTGTTTACCGAACGCAGCGTGCAGGATGATTACCTGCCAGCATTACAAAAGACTGTCATTTTTGTGTTACTAAACTACAGTACCATCTATATCTTTGGACTTTCACTGGCCTTGTTAATGTATGAGGTTGGTTTTAAGGGGGGGTTTTTTACCATCGTTTATATGCCGCTGATGTTGTCCGGTTTGGCGACAGGGTATGCAGCCGTAATGCTCTTTGCCCAGGAAACCGGGACCGGGAACTTACTGCTGATGAAAGCCGGAATTATCAAGGAGCAAATCAACATTTACTCCGCAACTGGAACAGCTTTTATCCTGCCGCTCATGGTTGGCTGGCGGTACGCTGGCTACAACATGGCTATCTTCCTGTCCGGACTGCTTTCGATCCCTACCGAGACGATCGAAGCTTCGGTTGTTGACGGAGCTTCTTACTGGCAGCGCCTTTTCCGGATCTACTTTCCCCAGATGCTGCCTTCCTTCATCCTGGCAACGACCATGTGCTTGATCGGATCGTTCTCCGTGTTTGATGAACTGGTGGCCCTTGGTGCAACGTATGTCAACCCGGAGGCCAAGCTGCTCAGCATTATCTTCTTCACTTACGGTTTCCAGATCGACCGGCTGGCAATGGGGATGACACTGGCATTGGAAACCTTTGTGCCGCTCATGCTGTTAGGTATCCTCCTGCAGCGCTTGCAGCGCAGGCTGCAGTATTAAAGTGAGGAGATCAAAATGAGTACACAATTCTTATCTCCTGAAAAAATCAAAGATACCAAACCCCCTGTGATCGGCTTAAAAGGCCGCAGGATCGGGTTGCGCATTTTTGCTACCGTTATCATGATCGTCTATAGCGTTGTTACGCTCTTCCCGTTTTATGCCCTGTTCATTCGCAGCTTTGTTCCCACCAAGGAAAGCTCTGAATTGCATTTATGGCTGCCCGAAGTCCAGGAAGTGAGTGTGAACCAGGAAATAGGCAACCTGGCAGTGTTCTATAACCTGGATATGAAAGCCTTTAAAATTGCCATGGGCATTCCTGAGACAGCGTATATACCTTCGCGCGATAAACTGGTGGACGTGGCTGAGAAATACAACCTGAATATCGCTGATATCCAGCAGTACTTCGAGGGTTTCTACCTCTACAACGGCTGGAATACACTTTTCAGAACCAGCATGAACAGCCAGACTTTCTGGCGGGCTTTGATCCGGACTTTCGTTGTTACTTTCTTCAGCCTGTTGTTAAGCATAATCCTGTCTATCATGACAGGCTACGGGCTGGCAGGATTGAAACGTAAAGACCAGATGACGGTTTATAACATATACCTGCTGCAGATGGTCATCCCAATCATGTTGATCATCCTGCCGCAGTACCAGTTGTTCCAGTGGATCTATAACCTCTTCCCGCAATATAATGTGCAGGGCAGCGCTTTCCGGTACAGCGCCCAGCTGATTGCCTTGATCTTGATCAATATTAAAGGAACTGCTTTATCAACAATGATCTTCACCTCGGCCATAAGCGGAATCCCGAAAGACCTTGAGGATTCTGCCATGATTGATGGAGCCAGCCGGATTCAATATTTACGCCAGATCCTGTTTCCCCTGCTCAAGGTTCCGATCGTCAGCCTGGTCGTGATCCAGCTGCCGGCGTTTTATAACCAGTTCCTGGAACCGTATGTCTACCTGGATCCGCCGAACTCTACCCTGCTGCCATTCATCCAATCTGCTGTAGGCCAGTTCTCCACCAATTTCCAGGTGATCTATGCCGGTGTGTTTGCCTCTGTGGTCCCGCTTGTGATTTTATACCTTGTCTTCCGCAGTTACTTCGTTGAAGGCGTTATGGCTGGAGCTATCAAAGGATAAGGATGCGCTACGATCCGACAAGACAACACGTAAAGTATCCCTTCTTTAATGCAGGCAAAAAGCGGGAGCAGGCAGTAGGGGTAGTATTTCAACCAAAAACTTACCAGGGTTTTCAAAGAGGGATAAACCTCCTGGCGAAAGCCATTCGCCCGACACTGGGTCCTTTACCGCGACAGGTGGCAATGGCGGGTGTCCGCTACGACCTGCGGGTGGAATTCCTGGATAATGGGGCGGACATCGCCCGCCATATTATCCAGATCGATGATCCGGATGAGGATGTGGGTGCGATGTTCCTGCGCGAAGTGCTCTGGAACCTGCAGATGCAGACCGGGGATGGCACCGCAACCGCAGCAGTCCTGTTTGCATCCGTATTCAATGAAGGGGTTCACTACATTACATCTGGTGGAAATGCTTCCCGCCTGAACCTTTTCCTGCACCAGGCGCTGGAGTTGGTTATTGATGAACTTAACAAGCAGGTGGCCCCGCTGGAATCAGAAGAGCACCTGGTGAATATTGCGGAGTCGCACTGCTTTGACCCGTTGCTGGCCAAATACCTGGGGGAGATGTTTGATGTAGCGGGAGAATTCGGCCGGGTGGAAGTGCGCCCTGGCAACCGCCGCGAACATGAGCGGGAGTACTTTGAAGGAATGTACTGGGATGTAGGCTTGTTCAGCCGTGAGATGATCACGGACATGAACAGCTACAAAACCGAGCTGGAAAATGCAGCCATCATCATCAGTGATTTCGATATTCAAAGCCCCGAGGAGCTCTACCCGGTGCTGGAGACAGCCCTGCGCGAAAATATCCGCAACCTGTTCATCATGGCAAAAAGTTTGTCTCCCAAGGCGATCAATTTCCTGCTTTCCAACAGGAACCCTGAGCGCCTGACCGCTGTTGCCGTAAAAAATCCTGGCCTGGATAATGCCCAACGTAAGGCTGTAATGGAAGATATCGCCATCCTGACCGGAGCCAAACCCTTTGTGAAAGATGCCGGGGAAACCTTCTTATCGGTCAAGCCGGCTGACTACGGCCTGGCACGCAAGATCTGGGCAGACCACGAGCATTTCGGTTTTTCAGGCGGCAAGGGTGACCCGCGCAGTATCCGCAAGTACATCCAAACTTTGCGCACCCTCTATCAAAACGAAGATGATGTGATCATCCGGGATGAGATTCGCTCCCACATTGGCAGGCTGCTGGGTGGAACGGCAACAGTTTACGTCAGCGGTTCTACCGATGAAGAAATAAAGGCGAATGTTGAAAATACCAGGCGGACCATTGCCGCGATGCGGACTGCAATGCTGGAAGGGGTTGTCCCTGGCGGCGGCCTGGCCTTGCTTGAGTGCATTCCCGCTTTGAACGAAAAAATGCATTCCTGCACAGACATAGACGAACGCGCAGCATATTACATCCTGACGAATGCTTTACGGGCTCCATTTGAGGCAATCGTTGGAAATGCCGGTTACAAACCCGATTATGTCAGGGCTCAGATGGACGCTGCTGGAAATGGACATGGATTTGATGTTAAGACCGGGAAAGTGGTCAGGCTTGATGAAACTGGTATCCTGGACCCGGCATCCCTGGTAAAGACAGTGGCTTTCAGCGCCATAAGCAGCGCTGCCCTGGCGTTGACTGTTGATGTTCTCGTCCATCACCGCAAACCTGAAAAAGCAGCGCTGCCGGAAAGAGCAAAGATCCGGAAATTGTAGTTTACGGTTGATATTGGAGGAAAACCATATGAAGATGCAGGCTCTCAGGAAGACCGCCCCTGGAGTGGGTCATATTGAAATCCAGGAAGTTCCCGTCCCAGAAATCGGCGACAATGATGTTTTGATGAAAGTATATGCTGCAGGGATCTGCGGAAGCGACCTGCTGATACAGGAAGACAAGCATTTTTACCGCGCCCCGGTAACCCTTGGGCATGAATACGCCGGCATCGCTTACAAGGTAGGCAAGAATGTAACCCGGGTTAAAGAAGGGGATAAGTTTGTCTCTGATATCGAGTGCGGTGGGGGTGATTGGCTGGGAGTAACGATTGATGGGGCATATGCTCCATTTATGAAGGTGCCTGAGCACGTTATCTACCGTATGCCGGATGAAGTCCCTCTGTCGCATTGTGTCCTGGCTGAACCGGTGGTAGCAACCCATCACCTGATCCAGGAGCGCGCCCAGGTAAAGGTAGGCGATGATGTCGTCATTGTCGGCCCAGGTCCAATGGGAATCATGGCTGTGCAATATGCCAGGCTGTGCGGCGCAAAACGGATATTCCTGATCGGGCTGAAGTCCGATGAGAAGAGGCTGGGGATCGGCAAACATGTCGGCGCTGATTACATCCTGTATTCTGAAGATAGCCCGGAAAAGTTGGTTATGGAAGTAACCGGCGGCAAGGGCGCTGAATTTGTACTGGAATGTTCTGCCAGCCAGGAGGGGGTGCAGCATGCGATCGACTGTGCCCGCAAGGCGCATGAAGGGCCGGGTGGCAAAGGCGTGGTGGTGTTCATCAGCCTGTGGGGCAAGAAGATCACCGTGAACATGGATGAGGTCAGCCTGGGTCAGCTTGACATCCGCGGATCGTGGTCATGGAACGGCAAAGAAACCTGGGAGCATGCGGTGGACCTGCTGAGCAGGCAGGTATTTAACCTGGATCCAATGATCACAAACCATTACACACTGGACCAGTGGGAACTCGCGTTTGAGAACTTGCGCACCAAGCAGGATGTAAAAGCATTCATCCATCCAAACGGATTGGATTGGGCAGGATAAAAGAATTCCTCTATACCTGATGTAAACCTGGCTGGTGGAAATTGCAGAGGATGTTTGCAAGAAAACCAGCCAGAAACATTTATGCGATTGATCATGTGAACAGGGGATGGATAATTGACCAGTATTCGCTACAATAATGGTTGAAGAAAGGCAGGGAAGAAAAATGGAAAAAATGAAAGCAGTTGTGGTCCACGCACCGATGGATTTTGGGGTTGAAGAGGTAGCTATACCTGCAGTACCGGCAGGAGGTTTGTTGCTAAAAGTAAACGCTTGCGGATTGTGCGGGTCTGACCTGCGCACCTTGCGCAGCGGCCACCGCAAAGTAACCCTGCCATGGACGATCGGGCATGAGATTGCCGGTGAGGTGGTAGAAACCGGCTCTGCTTACCAGGGCGGCTGGAAAGTCGGCGAGCACCTAGCCGTGGGGCCAGTGGCTTATTGCGGTAAGTGCGATTTTTGTTTCAGCGGGCAATACGAATACTGCGAGGATTATTACGAGATCGGGCAGCGCTGGCCGGGGGGGTTGGCAGAATTCATTGCCATCCCGGAGGAAAGCGTCCGATTGGGTACTATCCGCTCCATCAGCGCCGATGCTGATATGGCTGCTGCTGCCATCTCTGAGCCGGTATCTTCCTGCGTGAATGCACAAGAAAAGGGCAATGTTTCCCTTGGGGATACTGTGGTCATTATAGGAACCGGCCCGATTGGTTGTATCCATATTTCCCTGGCGCGGGCACGGGGTGCGACGAAAATTATTGTGGTTGATATTGTCGATGAACGGTTGAAACTGGCAGAAGCATTTGGACCCGACCACACCATCAACGCCAGTAAGGTTGACCTGGTGGCTGAGGTCAAACGCCTGACCGAAGGGAAAGGCGCAGAAGTGGTGATCACCGCAACGCCCTCTCCGGTTGCACAGATTCAGGCTGTTGAGATGGCACGCAAAGCCGGCCGAATCCTGGTGTTTGGCGGTTTGCCGGTAGACCAGGCCAAGCCGGGTGTAGATATGAATATCGTGCATTACAACGGGCTGCATATCATTGGAACCACGACATTTGCACCGCGGCACCAGATGACCGCTCTGAAACTGCTGCTCTCTGGCAGGGTCCCGGCTGAAAAATTGATTACCCGCTTCCCGCTGACAGACTTCAATGCCGGCGCTCAGCTGGCCCTGGATGGAAAACTACTTAAGGCAGTATTTATCCCGTAATAATTATTGGAGGTAATGATGAGAGCTGTTGAAGTTCCGGCCGGTGTCAGGCTGCCTTTTTTAGATAAGGGGATCAGCCAGGTGGCCATGGTAGTGGAGGACCTGGATAAAACAGTAGAGAATTACTATAAGGTCTTCGGAATCGGCCCCTGGCATTTTTACACCTACGAACGCCCGCTGGTCAAGCACATGACTTACCATGGAAAAGATGTAGATTACTCCATGCGGGTGGCGTTATCTTACTTTGGCCCGATGCGGGTGGAGTTGATCGAAATGAAGCGCGGCGATACAGTCTACGCTGATTTCGTCAAAGAGCATGGATATGGTGTACACCATTTCGGACTGGTGGTAGAAAACATGCAGGAGGCCATCCAGCAGGCTGAAGCCGCCGGGTACAAGGTGATCATGGACGGCGCCGGATTCGGACTGGATGGCGACGGGCATTATGCCTACCTGGATACTGAAGATACCCTGGGAACCACCTTTGAACTGATCTGCCGTCCTGAACGGCGTATGAAACCGGAGAGGGTGTACCCGCCAGAAGAGTAATAAAAAAACGGAGGAAGGCATGAACAATCACCTCTCACTGCCTGTTATGGTTGAGCGCCTGGAAGAAAACCGGATGCCTTATGGAGTCCTTTCGCTCCAGGATGGAATGAAAATCCTGGTTACGCAGCGGGGAGGCCGCATCTTTGGGCCTTTTCTGGATGATGCAAGCGGGGGGTTGCTGTGGGCGAATAATGCCTGGGCTCAAAAAGAACCATTTGGGTCATTCCTTGAGAGCGGGCACTGGAATTTGGGCGGCGACCGGATGTGGATTGCCCCTGAATTGCAGTACAGTGTCACCGACCGGAAGGATTTCTTTGGATCCTTCCGGCTGCAAAAGCAAATGGATCCGGGGGTTTATACGCTGGAGAGAACGAAAGAGAATGAGTGGCGCCTGGCGATGGAGATCGCCATGGAAGCTGAGGTGCTGGCAAAGGGGACGAAAGAACTCAGCATTGAACGCCGCATTCACCCTATTGATGATCCCCTGCGGGCATTGGGCAATTATGCCGAGCTGATCGAAGGCGTACGTTATGCCGGGTATGAGCAGGTCATCAGCATGCAGGAGAAAAAGACTGATGACATCCTCAGCGAGGTCTGGTCGCTGCTGCAAATCAACCCCGGGGGAGAGCTGCTGATCCCGGCAGCCGGATGCGTGGAGCAGAATGATTATTACCAGCCGATCGATGATACCCTCGAAACCAGGTATGAGCATCACGTATCCCTGAAAATTACGGGCAACCGCACTTACAAACTCGGTTTCAAGGCTGCCCAGGTATTTGGCCGGATTGGGTATTTCAATAACCTGACTGACAGACAGGCGTATGTGCTCATCCGCAACTTCTTCAATAACCCCTCGGCGGTGTATGCAGAAGAGCTGGACTACAAGCCCGGCTGCCATGGACATTCTATCCATGTGTACAACGACAATGGCGGGCTGGGCGGTTTTGGTGAACTGGAATGCAACGGGCAAACCTTTGGCGGAAACACAGGCCGCAGCGGGGCGGTGGAGCAGCTGCCGCTCTGGTTTTATGTTGGCGACCGGGAAAAGATCAAGCGGATCACCTACAATCTGCTTGGTGTCAGGTTATGAAGAAGTTATGATCATATGATCATGCATGAACAGTTGACACCATGAAGTGGTAATGCTATATTCAAAACGGTTACACACCCTTTGGGTAAGGAGAAGACCATGGAGCTATTAAAGCATTTACAGCAGCTGGAAGAAACCGGTGACCCAATCCGGGTTGGACTGGTAGGCTGTGGTCAAATGGGATCGGGGATGATGCATGTCACCCGCAAAATGGCAGGCATGACTACGCAAGCAGTGGCAGATATTGATCCAAACCGTCCACTCAAAGAATTGCACCTGATGGGTGTACCTGATACAGAGATTGTAATCACCACCAACCGGCTGCAGGCAGAAGATGCCCTGCAAAAAGGCAAGTATCTGGTCACCGAAGATGCTGTCATGCTGGCTACTCTGGAAGGGTTGGACATCCTGATTGAAGCAACCGGGTATACCGAGATTGGTGCCCAGGTTGCCTGGAACTGCATCCTCAACAACAAGCACATCGTAATGCTGAATGTAGAGACAGATGTCACGGTGGGTGTCTTTTTGAGCCGCATGGCACAAAAGGCCGGCTTGATCTACACGGTTGCAGCGGGTGATGAACCGGCGGTTTGCAAGATGCTGTATGACTTCTCCACCACGCTCGGGTTTGAGGTGGTTGCCCTCGGCAAGGGCAAGAATAATATCATCGATTACCAGGCCTCTCCTGAGACCTGCGCTGAAGAAGCTGCCAGCAAATCCATGAATCCCAAGATGCTGGCTTCATTCAAGGATGGCACCAAGACGATGGTGGAAATGGCTGCAGTATCCAATGCCACCGGGCTTATCCCGGATGTACCGGGTATGCACGGGCCAAAGATAGAAATTGAGGACTTGCAGAAGGTTTTCATTCCAAAAGAACATGGCGGTATCCTTTCCGGCAAGGGCAGGGTGGATTACTCAACCGGCAAGGTGGCTCCGGGTGTGTTTGCCATTGTTACCACGGATGATCCCCGCATCCAGGCGGATATGAAATTTGTCTCAATGGGCGACGGGCCGTACTTCCGCATCCTGCGCCCGTTCCATTTGTGTAATATCGAAACTCCCCTGGCTGCAGCAGAAGCCATGATCTATGGTGAAACCACCGTGGTTGCCAAGACAATGGTCTCTGAAGTCGTCTCGGTTGCCAAGCGCGACCTGAAAGCCGGCGAGACTATCGGCGGGATCGGCAGCGCTGATATTTACCACAAGATCTATACTTATGCCGATGCACGGCAGATGAAGGGCATCCCGATGGGTATCGCACCTGGGGCAAAGATACTGAAAGACATCAAAATGGGTATGCCGCTGACAGAAGAAAATACTAGCCCGGATAACAGCCAGTTCGTTTACCAGCTGCGCAAAATGCAGGATGATATGCTGCAACGGGAAGAGCATTTCAATCGATAACTTTAGTGGTGGAAAGCGAAGGTTTATGGACACACAAGATGTAAGGGCATTGGAAGAACTATCTACATTGATCGAAGAACAGGAATTGACGAAAGAAGAACTGGTCAAATACCTGCGCCAGATGATGGAGATCAGGGCATTCGAGGACAATATTGCAGAGCTGCTCGGCAGGGCAGTGCTGAAAGGTGCATCGCACCTGTATGCCGGTGAAGAAGCTGTGGCAGTAGGTGCTATCGGGGCGTTGCGGGATGATGACCTGATCACCAGTACACACCGCGGGCACGGGCATGCGCATGCGCACGGCGACAGCGCTGCAAAAACCGATAGTGACAAACAGCTGCACTACAGCCGCATGATGGCTGAGGTGCTGGGAAAATCTGGCGGGTATTGCAAGGGTAAGGGCGGTTCCATGCATATTGCCGATGTTGAGCATGGCAACCTGGGAGCCACCGGCATCGTGGGTGGAAATATCCCGGTAGCGGTTGGGGCGGCATTAGCCCAGAAACTACAGGGAAACGACCGGGTGGTACTGTGTTTCTTCGGTGATGGCGCTTCCAACACCGGTAATTTCCATGAATCCCTCAACATGGCCAGCCTGTGGGACCTTCCGGTGGTATTCGTGGTGGAGAATAACCAGTATGCCATGTCGGTTCCCTGGAAGAAAGCCAGCAAAGTACAGAAAATCTCTGAGCGCGCCAAAGCGTACGGTATCCCCGGTGAAACCGTGGACGGGATGAACCCACTCACGGTACGCAGCGCAGTCAGCAAAGCGGTTGCCAGGGCAAGGCATGGTGAAGGTCCCTCCCTGATAGAATGCGAAACCTATCGCTGGTATGGACATTCACATTCCGATCCGCGTGCTTACCGCACCAGGGCTGAAGAAGCAGAATGGAAAAAACGCGATGCTCCTGAGACCTTTGCAAAAGGGCTGGTCGCTCTGGGGCTGTTGAAAGAAGCAGAGGTAGAAGGCCTGGAAGGCTCAGTACAAGCCAAGCTGGATGCTGCCATGGATTACAGCAACAAATCAGCAGAACCTGATAAAGCTGAATTGACCACTGATGTGTTTGCCCATTCAAAATTCACCCAGCAGGATAAGGCGAATGATGAAGCCTGGCGGGAAAAAATCCGCAAGGGTGAAGTTAAGCGGGAAATCAGTTATGCCCAGGCGCTAACGGAAGCCATGCGCGAGGAGATGCTGCGGGATGACAAGGTATTCATCCTGGGCGAGGATGTTGGGCTGTACGGCGGGGCTTATGGAGCCACGCGTGGGCTATTTGACGAGTTCGGTGAGAACCGGGTGATCGATACCCCCATTTCGGAAGCGACCATCGGCGGTGCGGCTGTCGGTGCGGCAATGGCTGGTATGCGCCCGGTAGCTGAGATCATGTATGTCGATTTCACCCCGCTGGCGATGGACCAGGTAGCCAACCAGGGCGCCAAGAACCGCTACATGTTCGGCGGCAAGACCTCTGTTCCAATGGTGGTGCGTTCAGAAGGCGGTGCAGGCAGGGCTATTGCAGCCCATCACTCGCAGAGCCTGGAGAGCCTGTGGACACACTTCCCGGGTATTTATGTGGTGATGCCTTCCACACCTTATGATGCCAAGGGACTGCTGAAAGCAGCCATCCGGGATGACAACCCGGTCATGTTCATTGAGCACAAGATGCTTTATAAGGAAAAAGGACCCGTCCCAGAAGAAGATTACATCATTCCGTTCGGTGTGGCGGATATCAAGCGGCCGGGCAAGGACCTCACAATTGTTACCTATTCCCGTATGGTTTTGCGTGCGCTTGAAGCAGCTGAAATCCTGGCCAGGGAAGGCATTGATACGGAAGTGATCGACCTGCGCACCCTGACTCCGCTGGATATTGATACCGTGATTACTTCCATCAAGAAAACCGGACGGTTTGTAGGTGTGACCGAAGCTTACGAAAATACCAGCTTTATTAATGAAGTTATGGCCCAAATTAATGAGCTGGCATTTGACTGGCTGGATGCTCCCATGGTGCGCGTGGCTTCCGCCAATGTCCCGGTGCCGCGTGCTGAAGTACTGGAAGACCTGGCAATTCCCAACACGAACCGGATCGTGGAGGCCTGCAGAAAGGTAGTTGCCTGATGGCAAAGGAGCTGTTTGTACCCCAATTAGGCCAGACAGTTGAAGAAGTTACCATCGTCAACTGGCTGGTAGAAGACGGCTCTACCGTGAAACGCGGGCAGGAGGTAGTCGAGGTTGAAACGGATAAGGCGGTCTTCCCGGTAGAAGCCAATGGAAATGGTGTCATCCATATCGGACCTTTTCCCAAGGGCACTGTTGTACCGGTCTTGAGCACGGTGGCAATTATCGGCACTGCTGAGGATGTGTTCAGCGCTGCAGCATCCAGCCCTGTACCTGAACCAGTGCAGGAACCCGTTGCTGCGGTTGTTGAGACTGAGGTTTCCGCTGCTCCAGTAGCTGCACCGGCAACCTTGCCAGAGAAGGTCTTTGCCTCTCCCAGGGCTAAAATGACCGCCCGCGAAAAACAGGTACCGCTGGAAGGCGTCACCCCGACCGGCGGGGGCGGGGTGCGTATCACTGAGAAGGATGTGCTGCAAGCAGTAAAAAGCGCTCCAAAGGCTACTGCGGTTGCCCAGCGTATGGCGCAGGAAGCCGGACTGGACATCCACGGAATCCCCGGCAGCGGTGTGCGTGGGATGGTCACCAAGGCTGATATTGAGCAGGCTGTCCTGTCCATACAGGAACCCCCTCCGGCTGTGCTGTCTGGCGACACTGTTAGAGTGCCGCTGACCGGAGTGCGTAAAATCATTGCCGAACGTATGGGTGCGAGTGTGCATACCACTGCCCGTGTGACCCTCTTCATGGATGTGGATGCTACCGAGCTGGTCGCCTGGCGCGAGCAGCTAAAGGAGCTGGTATCTGAGAACTGGGGTTTCAACCCGGGTTTCAATGAGCTGCTTACCCGCATTGTGGCGGTAGCCCTGCGCAAATTCCCGTACATGAATGCGCGGCTCACACCCGATGCGATCGAACTCCTTCCGGAGGTCAACATCGGTGTTGCGGTGGATACCGAACGCGGACTGCTGGTACCGGTGGTAAAGCATGCCGACCAGAAAACCATCCAGCAGATCGGTGCAGAGATACGTGAAATGGCCGGACGGGCGCGCATTGGGCGTTCCCTGCCGGATGAACTGGCAGGCGGCACTTTCACGATCACCAATTTGGGCATGTATGATGTTGATGGTTTTACCCCTGTCATCAATCTGCCTGAGGCTGCCATCCTGGGTGTGGGGCGCATCAGCCCCCAGCCTGTTTATGTGGGTGATGTGCTCATGAAACGCCAGATGATGGTCCTGAGCCTGGTGTTTGACCACCGCCTGGTAGATGGTGCACCAGCGGCGCGTTTCCTGCAATACATCAAGCAGCTGATCGAAATGCCGGCGCTGCTGGCTGTTTAGGAAATCCTGTAAATAAGAAAACCGGTCCTGGAAAACTCAGGACCGGTTTTGATTTAAGCATGAATGATTTTACCCTTCATCTTCTTTGAAGAAATGCTGATCTATGTTGTATGCAGCACAAATATCCAGGATCTGCCGGACGGATATGCCTTCCACCGGGCTGCCCAGGGATAGGTTCAGGTATTCATATGCTGCTGCAGTTTCAGAGTATTCAATGTAATCAGCAGCCCTGGAAACACTCTCATCACTGCGTGCTACCTGGCCGTGCCGCTGCCAGATGACCAGTTTATGCGTCCGCAAGCCTTCCACTGTAGCCTGCCGGAGCGCTTCTGTTCCAGGCACTTCAAATGGGATCATCCCGAACCCTTCAGGAAAGGTGATTACCGTCTCCGGTTCCCAGCGCAGCAGACGGTGGTTGAGGGAATAGGTGTCACTGTATTCCGGCAGGTGGCTCAAATATGCCATGTACCTGGATTGGGCATGGATGACTGCCAGGTAAGGGATGCCCCTGCGGGCGACCTGGTCTTCATGGATACCGAGGTGGGAATTGAATTCACTGGTAGGGCGCAGTTCGGTTGCTGAAAACACTTTCCCGTGCAGCCCGTCAGCTAGGACCTGCACCAGCGAAACCGTCTTTTCGGGGTGGTCCGCGATATCACGCAGGCGTTTACCGGTACCGCTGATAACCACCCAGCCGCCGGTTAGCGCAAGTGCCGGTGTGGGCAGGCTGATGGTCCCGGTTTCTTGATAAGATTCCGGAATATCCTCCAGGTGCCTGGTGAAAACCGATATGTTTCCGGCAGCACCTTCTGCAGCACCAAGATCAGTTACCTGCTGACCGGCACGACCCATGTCATGGATGATTTCCTGGAACTTCATATTATTGCTCCTGTTTGCGGTAACGCTCATCCACTGCTTTGATCTTTTCCACCTTCGGAGCTGATCTTCCACCGGCAAATTCCGATGCGACCCAGGCATCCACCAGTGATTTTGCCAATTCTGTTCCAACTACAAGGGAACCGAGGGTTAATACCTGGGCATCGTTGCTTTTACGGGCGCGTTCAGCCGAATAGACATCATGGGCGCAGGCAGCCCGCACCCCCGGGACCTTGTTGGCAACAATTGCCATGCCGACACCAGTACCGCAAATGAGGATACCGCGTTCAAATTCGTTGCTGGAAATCCTCAGTGCCAGTTGTTCAGCGATGTCGGGGTAATCCACCGGATCCTCGGTGTAAACACCCATATCAGTTACCTCGATACCCTTGCTTTCCATGTGCCCGATGAGCACCTTTTTCAATCCAAAGCCGTTCTGGTCTGACCCGATGATGATTTTCATGAACTTTCCTGTGTCTGACTATTTAGAATATTTCTGCTCGATCATGCGGATGTTTGCATTGCGAGCGATATGGCGGCCGCCTTCAAATTCCGTCTGCATAAAGATTTTAACGATCTCTTTGGCTACTTCTTCACCGACAACGCGTGCACCCAGGGCGAGCACCCTGGCATCATTATGCTCGCGCGACTTGCGGGCGGTAAACAGGTCGTTGCACAGGGCGCAGTCCACCCCCGGTACCTTGTTGGCGGCAATACTGATGCCGATGCCGCTGCCGCACATCACAATGCCCCGGTCTACTTTTCCTTCCCTTACCTGTTCTGCAACGGCTGCACCGGTCAGGTGGTAATCATTCGCCGGGACAGCATCGGTAAAGGCACCCAGGTCTTCTACTTCATGTCCCAGGTTCGCCAGCAGTTCTTTAATAACCAGCTTCAACCTGTATGCAGCATGGTCGCTGCCGATTGCTACTTTCATACTCCTGCCTCATTTCACCATGATATCCGGAAGGCGGATCACACTTCCATCCACATCAATATCCATCATCGGCCAGTCATGGTTATCGCTGGCGATATGGATACCGTCTTCTTTAAGCAGAACCGTCTCCTCAGATTTTGCACCTTTGACTGTAATATACCAGGTGAAGGCCATGTTTGCCACCGCTACCGCCTGGGGGTCATCGCACCGGTCGGGATAGCTGTTGTGGTAGCCTGTTGGTCCGCCATGCATATGGTTGGTTTTATCTTCGGGGTAACCAAAACGGTCGAACAGGTCAAATACCTTTTGCCGCATGGATGCCAGCCGTACTCCCGGATAGGTCATATTGAGCACTGCTGCATGAATGGCGGAGACCGCATCATGGCGCTTGCGGATGTCTGCCGGGGGTTCGCCAAAATGTACGATGCGGCTGATCTGAACGTGCAGACCGTACTTGTATACCGCCGGGGCTATGATCAGGTGTTTCTCGATCGGTTTATCGCTCGGCACCCCGTGCCGGTAGCGTTTTATGCGATCATCTGAAACGATAAACATGCAATCACCTTCAAAACCCTGCTCAAGGTACATACCCCACATCTTCGCCAGCATCTGGCGTTCGGTAACGCCTGGTTTTACCCATAGGGCTAATTCTTTCACGATAGCAGCGCTTTCCTTGCTCACCTGGTCATAGCGTTCCATTTCTTCAGACGTGAAGGGTTCATGAATCTTGAGGATATGTGCAGCAATGTTGTCAATTCCTGCCAGGCAGTCATCTGCTACCAGCTTTCCTTCTGCCAGTTCAACCGCTTTCTCAAGAGGAGATTTTCCGAATGTGGGCAATGAGACTGGCTCGTAACCCTGGCCATCAAGTTCCTCCTCAAAGGTGCGCGGCACGTCCATATTTTGACCGATGGCGTACTTTTTTGAAGGGGTGATCAGGAGAAAGACCGGGCTGGTTTCACTGACATATGAGACTACTGACTTATGCCCGCAACTTAACCAGGCAAAATTCTCCCTGCGGGTGAGTAAAAGGCTGTGGTAGCCAAGTTGAGCGAGCATCTCCCGGATGCGTTGTTCTTTGACAAGATGTTCTGGTAATGTTTGCATATTATTCTCCCTGAAAACCGTGTTCTTGCAGAAAAGCATCTAACTCCTGCCTGGTAACCATGGCAGGCATGGCGCCCTGCTTGCGGGTGGATAATGCCCCTGAAGCATTTCCGAACCGGGCAGCCTGCTCCAGCGTCCTGCCTTCTGCCAGGGCAATTGCCAGCCCGCCCATGAAAGCATCGCCGGCGCCGGATGGGTCAATTGCATCCGCTATGGAAAAGGCCGGGATGTGGAGTGAACCTTCTTTATTAACCAGCAAGCACCCCGATGCGCCCAGGGTTATGATCACAGCAGGTACACCCATCTCAAGCAGCTTTTCTCCCGCTTTTCGGGCTCCTTCGATGGTATCGGCTGGAATACCGGTCATCAGCCTGGCCTCGTTCTGGTTGGGGGTGAGCAGATCGATATTTTGCAGGATAACTTCTGGGAGCTGGCGGGCTGGAGCGGGGTTGAGGATGCACAGGCAATTGCCAAGGCGGGCGGTTTGAATAGCAGCTTCAATCGCATCCAGCGGAATTTCCAGCTGCATAAGCAGAACAGAAGACTGCTTGATCTCGGTTTCGGCCGCCAGGACATCCTGCGGGGTGATGCGCATATTCGTCCCAGGAATAACCACGATCACATTTTCCGGGCGCCTGTCCACCACAATCAGCGCCATGCCGGATCCTGCCCCGTCATCGCAGTGGATGTGGGATGTATGGATGCCATAAGAATTGAGGGTATCCACCATCTGCCTGCCGAAAGCATCGCAGCCAACCCGGCCGATCATGGTCACATCTCCGCCCAGCTTGCTGGCGGCAACCGCCTGGTTGGCACCTTTACCGCCCATGGTCATGATGTAGCTGTGCCCGATCACGGTCTCGCCGGGTTCGGGGAGGTGTTCAGTGGTGGCATAGATGTCCATATTGCAGGAGCCAACCACGCTGATCCTGGGTTTGTCCATCGAAATAACCTCCCTAGTCTTTGAGTTCTTGCAGCGCCCTGGCAGTTTCTTCGGCATTCAGGGAGCGGGCATGGAATTCCTGTGTGCCTGCCATAAAGGACACACCGAAACCTTTAATGGTGTTGGCTACCGCCAGGCTGGGTTTGCCAGTGCAATGCCGCGAGCGCAGCAGGAAACCAAGGATCTGGTCATAATTATGCCCGTCGATTTCCTCGACCCTCCAGCCAAAATCACGCCATTTATCTGCCAGGGGAGCCAGCGCCATGACTTCGCACACCGGACCGTCATACTGGTACTTGTTGTGGTCAATGAAAACTGCCAGGTTGTCCAGCTTGAACTGTGGCGCTGCCAGTGCAGCTTCCCAAATCTGGCCTTCGTCACATTCGCCATCGCCGACAACTGCGTATACCCGGTTGGGCAGACCTGCTATCTTCGCGCCTAATGCCTGACCAACAGCTTGTGAAAGCCCGATACCCAGCGACCCGGTCGTGGCATCCACTCCGGGCGCTTTGACATGGGGATGGCCTTGCAGCAGGCTGCCGGGCTTGCGGAGTGAAAGCAGCACTTCGCGGTTAAAGAAACCGGCTTCATGCAGGGCGCCGTACAATACCGGAGCGGCATGTCCTTTTGACAGGATAAAACGGTCCCGTTCAAGCCAGTCAGGTTCATCAGACCGGTAGCGCATTTCGCTGAAGTACAAAGCAGAGAGTATCTCGGTGGGGGAGAAAGACGGGCCGGGATGCCCGCTGCCGGCGGCAGAGGTCATCTCGATGATATGGCGGCGGATATGGCGGGCATGCTCAGCCAGGGCAGCTTTCAAGTCCAGGGTAATGTCTTCAAGAGATGTGATCATCAGTTTACCCTCCGTGCAGCATCCCTGCGCTGGATTGCCCGGCGGGCGGCGGCAGCAATGTCATTTGATGTGAGGTGAAATTTGGCATACAGGTCTTTGGCAGGCCCGGATTCGGCGAAGGTATCTTGTACTGCTACCTGTTCCATAACACAAGGAGCGTGCAAGGCAAGCACTTCGGCAACCGCACCGCCCAGCCCGCCATAGCGGTTGTGGTCTTCAGCCGTCACGATGGCTCCGGTTTCATTTGCTGCCCGGATGATGGCTGCAGTATCGATGGGTTTGATCGAGTACAGGCTGACAACACGGGCTTCAATGTTTTCACTGGCCAGCTCTTCAGCGCTCTGCAATGCCTGGTGAACCATGCCGCCGACAGCAAAGATGGTGATATCTTTGCCTTCCCGCAACTGAAGCGATTCTCCCAGGTTGACCGGCTGGTTGGGGTTGGTCATGAGCGGGATGGCTGCCCGTTCCAGGCGGATATAAACCGGACCATTGATCTGAAAGGCTGCGCGCAAGGCAGGTTCAACCTGGTTGGCATCCGTGGGTGCGAGCACCACCATGCCGGGGATGACACGCATCAGGGCAATGTCTTCGATGGACTGGTGGGTAACCCCGTCCGGGCCGACATTGATACCGCTGTGGGTGGCCACGATCTTGACATTGAAGTGCGAGTAAGCGATGGAGTTGCGGATGGGCTCCCACGCTTTGCCGCCGACGAACATGGCATACCCGGCCACCACCGGGATCAATCCCATGGTAGAAATCCCGGCTGCCATCCCGATGGTATTCTGCTCCGCAATCCCGCTGCAGATAAACCGGTCGGGATAGGCTTCTTTGAATTTGATAGCCTTGGTGGATAGCGATACATCCGGCGATAATACGACCATTTGCGGAAATTCCGCACCCAAATGTACGAGCACATCCCCCAAAACTCCCCTTTGTTCAACAGCTTTTGCAGGTTCCATAATGATGTGTATCCGTATCCTGTTATGTGGTGTACCCTTTTTCGCTTTTTTGCCAGAGAGGGTGAATACCTGGTTTCTACTAAGAATGTATCTGGTTATAAAAGGCAGGGCAACAGTGTAAATCTATGCCAGCGCAATTCTCCTGCCTGACAGACCCCGAAAGTATTCCATTATTAATCATTCCGTGTTCAGCCCATGCGGTGCAAAATTGATTGCATGGCCGGGTAAATTTCCCGGTAAAGGTTGTACCTTTCAGTAAACGCCTGGTGCCTTTGTGGATCCGGCTCGTAACGGCTGACGAACTCCAGGCTGGAAGCGAGCGCCTGCTGAAAATTGCTGAAATGCCCGGCAGCTATGCCTCCCAGTATACCAGCACCCCAGGAGGCTGCCTCAGTTATGCGGGGAACTACTACCGGGATGCCCGTTATGTCAGCTTTCAGTTGCAGCCAGTATTTCGACCTGGCCCCGCCGCCGATCGCGCGCATTTCCTGGATATGGATGCTGCTGTTTTGCAGCACTTCCAGGTTGCTGCGAAGTTCAAAGGTCAGGCCTTCCAGCATTGCCCGTGCGATCTCCAGGCGTGTGGTGCCGTAGGTCATCCCCGCCAGGACTGCTTTCGAGCGGGTATCGAATTTTGGGGTGCCGCTGCCTGAAAAGTGCGGCATCAAGAACAAGGAACTGGGCTCAGGCTGTACATCCTTAAAAATCAAATCGTATGGATCATGACCGGTTGTACCGGCTTCAACGATCTCTTGCTGGCAAAACTGGTCGCGGTACCAGCGCAATGACATACCTCCGCTGTGGTTGAGAGTCATCGCCAGGAACATGCCCGGAACCACATGGGCATACACCGAGATATCTGATTGTTCAAGTTCAGGAGAGAGGGAGGGTGCGGGTAAGGCAACTTCAACCACTTCTGCCGTCCCGGTGGAGTCCATACACAACCAGGGTTCGGTCAAACCGACCCCCAGTGCTCCGCAGGCCTGATCGTGCCCTCCGGTAGAAATCACCGGTGTGGTGCGAAAACCCAGTTTGTCTGCCAGCCCAGGCAGCATTGTTCCAATAGCGCTCCCTGAGGGAAACACTTTCGACAGGCGTTCCGTCGTTAAGCCGGCTGCTGCCAGGATCTCCGGTGACCACTGCTCCGCGTGGATATCGTACAGCTGGGTGCGCGAAGCCATGCAGCGGCTAATGGCCGGTTTTCCGGTCATCTGCGCGATGATGAAATCTTCATATAGAAGGAATTTGCTGGCTTTGTGCCAGATTTCAGGTTCATGTTCTTTGATCCACAACAGCTTGGGAAGCGTGTTAACAGTATGGATTGGCATACCGGTCATTTGGAAAAGGGCAGCATTGCCAAATTCCTGCCGCAGCCATTCATTTTGAGCATCGGTACGGGTATCCATTCCCAGGATTACCGGGCGCAAAGGCTGATAGCCATTATCTACCGGGACTACTGCTTCTCCCTGGCAGGAAAGGCCGATCGAGATGATCTCTTCTTTTGCCCCGCTTTTCAAATAAGCTTCCTGCATGGTTTGCTGGGCTAATTGCCATACTTGCATGGCATCCTGTTCAGCCCAGGTTGGGTGGGGGATATTGATGTTGTATTCCCGGCTGGCGCTGGCGACCAGGCTGCCGGAGGTTGTGAACACGGATGCTTTGCATCCGGTCGTGCCGATATCCAATCCCATCAAAAACATATCCACCTCCTCTTCAAATCAGGAAGGATTGCTTTGTTCAGTCAAGCGCCAGTCCGTCAATCCTGGCAAGCATCTCTGCTTCTGAAACCTTGCCGGCCATCCACTCATCCTGGAGATTGCGTAAGGCGAGGATGGTGGTGGAAGGCAGCTCCACGTCATCCAGGGTGATGGGGGTGTCGATGGCTACCGGACGAACGACCCTGGCGTTCTTTGCCAGCCCGATCGGCAGCAAGCGCTCCGCCCGGGCCTGGTCATAGGAATCAATCAGGCTGTAGTAATGCATGCCGCCGATGCTGTCCAGCACTTCACCGGGGGTGAGATCATGTTTGGCAACCGCAAACACCTCGGACACCAGGCGGTTGAGCGGGTACATGGCAGAGTATTTCTGGATTACCAGCTGGGCGCAGGTAAGCGGGACCTCAATGCTGCACAGGTGGAACGGGCGGAAGAGGGTGTAATAGGGGCCGTTGCCCATATCGCGCAGGATCATGGCTTCACGCAGGCGGGGATGGTCAGTACGGACGACCAGGAAGACCCCTGGTGCAACCTTGCCGATGCCGAAATCAACCACGCCCATCCTGTTGAGAACCCCGCCATCCTCTTTCAGGCGGAAATCGAAATGCAAATGGTCGCGGTCAGTTTCCGGACCATGCATGCCGCGTACATCCGGCACAAGGCCGGTAGCATTGGATACGGCTGCCATCTCGATCATGGTCTTGGTTCCGTCCACGAATTCCACCAGCATATTCGGGCTTAAACCGCGCCGGGCAGCTTCTTTGATCATGTCGTCATCGGCTGAACTGGCATGGCGGTTGAGAGGGTTGTTTTTACCTTTTCCGGCGGCGACAATAGTAAATCCAAGCGAATCGGCGAAGTCGTAAAGTTCTTTACAGGCAGCCGGCTCATCTCCTGCCGCAAGGGCGTACAACACACCTTTTTGAAGGGCATACCAGTTCAGGATGGGGCCGACGGTGATATCTGCTTCGACGTTCATCATTGCCAGCTGTTTCCCGCTGCGCACAGCCCGCAAAGCAGCCCGGGAACCGATCTCCGGTACCCCGGTGGCATCCAGGATGACATCCACCGTATGCATGTCTGTAGCAATGCGGTAATCGCTGCTGATCACGCGTTTGCCGGCCAGAACTGCCGCATCGGCTTCTGCAGCGCTGTGTGCTTCTACAACCTCGCCGCCAACTTCTGCAATCTTGAAGGAATCGCGGGCGCGGTCCAGGTTGATATCCACGGCAATGACAACATCGATGCCCTGCATCATCTTCACTTCTGCAACTACATCGGTGCCCATTTGCCCGGTACCCAGCAACCCAATCCTGACAGGGTTGCCAGTTTGTTCTCTAAGCTTGAGTTCATCCCGTAAACTGATCATTCTTATCCTTTCAGATGTCCTGCATCTGGATCATGACTTTTAGTGCCAGGCCGCCTGCAGCGGTCTCAAATGCTTCAGAGACCTGGCTAAGCGGCATGGTGTGTGTGATTAACCTGGAGGTTGGGATGTTTCCCTTGGAAATGATATCCAGTGCCATTTCATGAAAACGCGGGTGGTATGAAAAGGTTCCCACGATCTCGATTTCATTGTAGTGGATCAGGTTCGCATTCAGGCTGGTCATGGGGTTGGCTTTAGGCAAGCCGCCAAACAGGGCGACTTTTCCCCGTTTCCTTACAATTTCAACTGCCTGTGTTTGTGTTGCTGCAATGGGGTTGGCGCAGATTGCCAGTTCAGCGCCACGCAGATCTGTAAACTGAAGCACAGTATCTTTCAGATCCTGGTTGAACGGATCCACCACCAGGTCGGGTGCAAAGGGAACTGCCATCTCGCGCCGTTCGGGGCTGGGCTCGGAAAGGATGACACTGCATCCGCGTGCTTTCGCTACCGCGATGTGCAGGCAGCCGATTGGACCGCTGCCCATTACCACCACTGTGTCGCCCAGGGTCGTACCCACCCGGTCGTGCATCGCCAGGACGGAGCTGAGCGGTTCAGCCAGGGCGGCTAATTCATAGGATAGTCCATCCGGAACAGGGTGGACGATCCCGTTTTCGAGAACTTCACCATCAATGGCGACCATCTCAGCCAACCCACCTGGAATATCGGGTGTGATGCCCAGGAATTTCAAGTTGTTGCACAGGTTATACAAACCGCGTTTGCAATAAAAGCAATACCCGCAATGAATATCCGGAGCAAATGCCAGGCGATCACCGGTTTTGTACCGGAAATTCAGTTTTCCAGTTTGGATTACTTCACCGGAAAACTCATGCCCGCCTACTACAGCACTGTGACCGGCTAGCGGACCTTCCTTCCAGCGGCGTAAATCCGAGCCGCATACGCCGCAGGCTTTTACCCGTACCAGCACGCCGTCATCAGGGACGGGAGGGGGCTCGCTTTCGCGAATCTCAAAAGTTCTGGGGGCAACAAGATAGGCAGATCTCATGGCAAAATCCTCTGTTTCAATGATTTTCCCCAGCCAGTTTCTTGCCAACAGCTCCACCCGGGTGTGTTTGACCAAAATCTTCTTTTGTGTACCCGCTGGCTTCGAGCAGCAGGACGCATAAAACATCACAGGCAGCCGAATTGGTCAGGGATGAACCGGTAGCAATCATCCCAAAGGGGTCAACGCCTTCCGGGGCAACAACATGAAAAATGGCATCAGCCAGCTTCCCCAGGGTAGATTCGGGTTTTTCCGTATGGGCGATGACCTTTGCACCGCGTTTAATGGCAATTTCAGCGAACTGGTTGATCTCAGTGCTCTGCCCGCCCTTGGAAATGATGTAAACCACATCTCCCGGCTGAATGGCACCAGCCCCGCCATGCAGTGCATCCGCAGAGTGGATGAAGAGTGCAGGGATGCCGCAGCAGGAGAGCAGGTGGGCAAAGCGTTCGGCAACGGTGCGCGAGGTGCCGGCTCCCGTGGTCAAAACTTTGCCTTTGCGGTTGAGCAGCAGGTCAACTACAAGCAGGATTGAGGGACTGATCTGTGCCTGGAGGGCTTCCAGTCCGCGGGATTCATTTTTGATGATCTCTCCAGCGCGTGCAACGAGTTGTTCAGCATTTAATTTACCGGTCATATATTCCTCAACCTAGTCAAGTATCCTTTGGGCGGTTAGCTGGTCTGTTACCAGTACATTGATAAAACCACCCAAAAGCGCAGCTTTGACCGATGTGACCTTTTCGGGACCTCCCGATACGCCAACAACGGTATCTATGTTCTTCAGTTCTTCAAGGGTGATACCGATCACCAGGTCGTCCACCGGGGAATGGATGGGTTTTCCCTGGGCATCGTAGAACCGCAAGGCGATGTCACCAACTCCTCCCTGGGCTTTGATCTTTTCGAGCTGGGAAAAAGAAATGATTGACCCATCCCGTAAGACGACAGAATTGGGGGAGGGTGTACCGATGCCCACATAGGCCAGGTTTACCCTGGAAAACATGTCGATGGCATTGCGCACGTAGGTATCCATCAAGACTGCCTCTTTTGCCTGCTGGTTGGCCATAATCCCAGGCGCAGGCAGGAGGGTGACATCACAGTTCAAGAAGATGGCAACCCGCCGGCACAGACCGGTGGCGTGCGATTCGGAGTTGGGGGGGCCAAGCCCGCCAATCAGCTGGACGACATGATTGTCCATATATTTCTGCGGCCGGATGGAAAGCGCCATCGCGCTCAAGGTAGACCCCCATGAAAAGCCGATTATGTCGCCTTCCCGCATCGTATCCTGCAGGTGATGGGCGGCAGCGGCGCCCAGGGCGCGGGTCACCGATTCCTGTGAGCCGGGATCAAACACGTCTACAACGTAAGCCTCGCGCAGGTTAAACCGCTCTTCCAGCTGCTGTTCCAGGTCCGGGTAGATACCGGAAGGGGAAATGATGGAGATCTGGATGACCCCTACCTCGCGTGCCTGTTTCAAAATACGTGATACCTTGGAACGGGAAAGGTGCAGGCGGGTGGCGATCTGCTCCTCGCTTAAATCAGATTCGTAGTAATAACGGCTGACTTTATTCAGAAGGCGGTAATCGACAGGCTGGCGGGTGCGCGGCATGTGAACTCCATTCTACGCGCGATAAGTGGTATTCTGTTCAATAATGAATGAAATTGCAAAGAAATTGTAATACCATCAAAAGGCTGTGTCAACAACCAGGTCTGCTCATTTGTTCACTTTTGATTTGGGGGTCAATCAGGATTGTGTGGCTGGTTATTGACTTTGCAAAACAGGCGTGCTATAATAAGTAAACGTTTACGCACACTAGCTTACGGCGTTGATGATTGTCATCACGGCACTTTTTAAGGAAAGCTTAATATCCATCCACCCGGACAGTTTTTGAACCTGGAGACATAGAAACCAGCAGGGATATCCTTTGGGAGGCGGAACGGATGCATGAAATTGTGATAGTCGGCAGCCTGAACATGGACCTGGTAGTGCAGGTGAATGACATGCCGCTGCCGGGGGAAACCATCCCGGGGGGCGACCTGCAGACCATTTGCGGAGGAAAAGGGGCCAACCAGGCGGTGGCAGCCGGAAGGATCGCGGGTGCAGCGGCAATGGTTGGCAGGGTGGGGAATGACGCCTTCGGCACCCGGCTGCTGGAAAGCCTGAACCAAGCCCATGTAGATACCGTTTATGTCAGCAGGGATACTGCTGCCACAGGTACCGCGGTGATCCTGGTTGACAGCCGGGGCGAGAACAGTATCGTGATATCACCCGGAGCCAACGGGCAGGTGACTGAAATTGACCTGGACGCAGCCGACGGGGTATTGAAAAATGCCAGGTTTGTGCTGACCCAATTTGAGCTTCCCATGCCGGTGATACAGGCTTTGATCAAACGGATGCATTCTTTTGAAGGCAAATTAATCTTGAATCCCGCTCCTTACCGACCGATTGCCCCGGAATTCCTGGTAATGGTCGATTTTTTTGTCCCCAATGAAACCGAAGCTGAGAAGTTCAGCGGTGTGCACGTTGCCGATATGGACAGCGCACAACAAGCCTGCCGTGTTCTGCTGGATATGGGCATACAAAATGTGATTATGACCCTCGGCGCAAAGGGTGCCCTGCTGGCAAATCCACACGGAATACAGCACATACCCGGGGTGAAAGTTAACCCTGTTGACACGACAGCTGCCGGCGATACCTTTATTGGTGCGTTTGCCGCCGCCATGGTGCGAAAATTCTCTCTTGAAGATGCTGTCCGCTATGCCAACTGCGCAGGCGCCATCGCGGTAACCCGCTTTGGCGCCCAAACATCGATACCTGCCGCAGAAGAGGTGGATGCCTTGTATGCCAGGCAATGAACCTGGTGATAATAAAGTAGGAAAGGAGACCGGGATTGAAGAAGATCGGGATATTGAACCAGGATATTTCTTGTGTGGTTGCAGGGATGGGGCATAACGATATGTTGGTGATTGGGGATGCCGGACTTCCTATCCCAGACGGTGTCAGGCGGATCGACCTGGCAGTTAAACAGGGAGTGCCAGGCTTTTTTGATACCCTTGAGACCATCCTGCTTGAGCTCAAGCTGGACAAGGTGCTGATCGCCCGCGAGACTTTCGAGGTCAGCCCTCAGGTTGGAAGCCGGCTGCGGGAACTATTTAAAGACACGCCGATTGTTGAAATCAGTCATGAAGAATTAAAAAAGTTATCTGCTGATGCCAGGGCGGTGGTGCGCACGGGTGAATTTACCCCGTTCGCCAATATTATCCTGGTTTCAGGAGTTGTATTCTGACAGGTAGAGAAAGGAATTCCTTATGAGTGAGACCATGCTTGCAGCAGTATTTGAAGGGGTGGGAAAGCTGACTCTGAAAGATGTACCGGTACCAAAGATCACCCGTCCGGACCAGGTAAAGATCGAAGTCGAAGCGGTAGGGATTTGCGGTACAGATGTACATATTGTGTCCGTTCCGCCGGGATACATCGCTACGCCGAACACCATCTTGGGGCATGAATATGTTGGCCGCATCGTTGAAGTAGGCGGGTCAGTTACCCACATCAAGGTTGGCGACCGGGTGGTGGTCAACCCGAATGATTACTGCGGGGTGTGCTATTACTGCCAGAATCACCTTCCCAACCTGTGCGAACATGTCGGGGCAATCGGGATCGATCTGGATGGCGCCTTTTGCAAGTACAACGTGGTTTCCAGCAAGCTGGCCTTCAAAGTGGATGACAGTGTGCCGGTTGATCATGGTGCTTTCGCGGAAATGCTGGCTGATGTGGTCAACGGCACCAACAAGGTAAAGCTGCAGCCGGGCGAGAGCGCAGCCATTATTGGGGCTGGGCCGATCGGGCAACTGTATGCCCAGATGTTCAAGGCAGCCGGGGCAGGCAAGATCATCATCGTAGATATGTCGCCCTATCGCCTGGATTACACCCGCAAAATGGGCTTTGACCTGGTAGTGGATCCCTCCAAGCAGGACCTGAAGCAGTTTGTGCTTAACCATACCGGCATCGGAGTTGATGTTGCTGTTGATGCTGCCGGTTCCGGGCTGGCAACCGCGATAGACATTACCCGCAAAGGCGGCAAGGTGGCGGTGTTTGGCGTGAATACCCAGGCAACCGCAACCTTCCCGCAGAGCCAGCTGACTTTCAAAGAATTGCAGGTGCTGGGTGCCTGGCTGGCAAATGCCACTTTCCCGGCTGCGGTCAAAGTGTTGGAAAGCCGGGTGCTTGACCTGGATGGGTTGATCTCGCACTCCATCCCGCTGACAGAAATTCACAAAGGGCTTGAGTTGCTGGCCAACAGGCAGGCGCTCAAGATCGTGGTTCACCCCTGAGCGGTAAGGCGATGGACAGGCAGACCGATTACGACCTGAAGCTGAGCCGCCTGTGGGACAGGTTGGAAGCGCGCAAGCTGGATGGGGTGTATATCACCCGCCGGGCGAATTTTTCCTGGCTGACGGGCGGGGATAACCGCATTTTCCTCAACCATCCGACCGGTTCATCTTCGCTGCTGATCACCCGTAAAGGAAAATACCTGCTGGCGGCTGTTATGGACGGCGCCCGTATGCTGGAAGAAGAGGTTGCCGGTCTGGGAATTGCCCTTTTCAGCCATACCTGGTTTGAGAACCGGCTGGAGATTCTGGATATGTTGACCAGGGGCATGCATATCGGCAGCGACACGCCCACTCCGGGGTGTGAATACCTGGATGAACCCTTCTGGGCGGGGGTGCATTTCCCCTTGACCGAATTTGATATTGCCGTCGCCCGCAAGGTCGGGGCTGAGAGCGATGCTGCCTTTCAGAAAGTGTGTCGCGATATCCAGCCGGGGAACAGCGAGCGTAAGATTGCCGGCATGCTGATGGGTGAGTTCTTCAGCCAGGGGTTCTACGCCAGCGTCATGCTGGTGGGCAGTGATGAGCGGTTATTCAAATTTCGCCATTGCCTCCCAACTGAAAAGCCCGTAGATAAACTGGTGCTGATGCATGTAGCCGGGCATAAATATGGATTCCACGCCAACGTGACCCGCATGGTACATTTTGGCCCAATTCCCGAAGAGCTGCACCACCGCTTCAGGGTGGTGAGCACTTTGAATGCCATGCTGCTTTCTTACCTTGAACCGGGTATTCCTTTTACGGTTTTAGGAGAAAAAATGAAGGAAGCCTATAACCAGCTGGGCTGGGGTGATGAGTGGAAAGGCCATGTGCAGGGCTTTCCATGCGGCTATGAAACCTGTTACGATACCTGGGCTTGCCACCCGGATGCACTGGTGGGTTACAACCAGGCTTACGATTGGCTGCAAACCATACCCGGGGTAAAGACGGAGGAATTGAGCCTGTTTACCCAGGATAAAGGTGCCGAGATCATCTCGGTTGGGAGTGACTGGCCGGTCTTGCCCGTGCAGGCAGGCGACAAAACCTGGCATGAGCCCGACATTCTGACACGATGAAAGGATTGGTAAGAGTATGAAAACATCTGTATGTATCGAAATGATTTACACAGAGGTTCCCTTCCTTGAGCGGTTTGAAAAAGCTGCCCGGCAGGGATTTGATGCTGTTGAATTCTGGAACTGGGATAACAAGGACATGCCTGCTGTAAAACTGGCAGCCCAAAAAGCAGGCATCAAGATCGCCACCTTCCAGTCCAACCTGGGAGGTACGCTTATTCACCCTGACCACCGGGCGAATTTTGTGTCCGGCATCAAGCAGAGCCTGGAGAAAGCAGTTGAAATGGGTGTGACCTCGCTTTTCCTGCTTTCGGATGAACTGGGAGATGACCGTTCAGTTCGTTTCCAGTTCCCGGAGTTGAGCGATGACGCAAAATATCACAGTGTGCTGGATGGATTGAAAATGCTGGCGCCCCTGGCGGAAAAAGCAGGTGTTACCCTGGTTTTGGAACCATTAAATGTCCTGGTCGATCATCCAGGTTACTACCTGAACGGCTCTGCCATTGGATTTGACCTGGTCCGGGCAGTCGAAAGCCCTAACATCCGACTTTTATTTGACATTTACCACCTGCAGGTTATGGAAGGCAACATCATCCAGAAACTGACTTCAAACCTGGATGTGATCGGGCACATTCACGTTGCAGATGTGCCTGGCAGGCATCAGCCTGGGACTGGGGAATTGAATTACCGCAATATCTTCAAAGCCCTAAAGGACGCCAACTACCAGGGGTACATCGGCTTTGAATATGAACCGACTATCCCTTCTGAAGAAGCTGCAGCCAGTTCGCTGGCGTTACTGGCTGGATTATAGAAACCATTGGAGGAAACATGAATATCCCGCGTGAGAAATTGTTGATGATGTATGAGCGGATGCTGAAGATCCGCGAATTCGAGGACCGGGTGCGAGTTTTATTCGCTGAAGGCGAATTACCTGGTTTTGTGCATCTGTACCTCGGTGAAGAAGCCGTGGCTGTCGGAGCCTGTGCGCCGCTCAATGATGATGACTATATTACCAGCACCCACCGCGGCCACGGGCATATCATCGCCAAAGGCGGTGAACTGGACCGGATGATGGCTGAGCTGTACGGGCGTGCGACCGGCTACAACAAGGGTAAAGGTGGTTCCATGCACATTGCCTACCCCAAGCTGGGCATTTTGGGAGCAAATGGGATTGTCTCCGCCGGTATCCCGATCGCCACTGGCGCGGCCATGTCTGCCAAGGTGCGAAAATCCGGCCAGGTGGCAGTCTGTTTCTTTGGCGACGGTGCTTCCAATGAGGGTACATTTCACGAATCCCTGAATATTGCCAGCGCTTACAGCCTGCCGATTGTGTATGTGTGTGAGAACAACCTTTATGCTGTCAGCACCCGCCAATCACGCGTGCGCAAGATCGAAGACATTGCTGACCGTTCGATTGGCTACGGTATGCCGGGTGTGGTGGTGGATGGCAATGATGTTGTGGCTGTATACGAAGCCTGTAAAGAAGCGATTGACCGCGCCCGCTCTGGAGCGGGGCCAACCTTGATCGAGTGTAAAACTTACCGCTGGCGGGCTCACTTTGAAGGTGAAGTGGATACTTACCGACCGCCTGAGGAAGTAGAAGCCTGGATCAAGCGGGAGCCAATTGCACCATATGAGAAACTGCTGGTGCGCCAGGGAATTGCATCGGAAGCTGAGCTGAAGGCGATCAAAGATGCCGTTATCAAGGAACTGGAAGAAGCGGTTGAATTTGCCCGCAAGAGCCCGTTCCCTGCCCCCGAGACTGCCCTGGAAGATGTTTGGGCGTAACTGGATGCAACCGAGAGAATAGAGTGGAGTTTACTATGAGACAACTATTTTATAACCAGGCATTAGGCGAAGCACTGGCAGAAGAAATGCGCAGGGATAAAACAGTCACCCTATGGGGTATTGATATCGGGCCGTACGGCGGTGCAAACGGTGTCACCAAAGGGTTGTGGGAGGAATTCGGGGAAGCCCGGGTCATCGACACACCGGTTGCGGAGCTCGGATATGTCGGCATGGGCGTAGGTGCAGCAGCAACAGGCATCCGCCCTGTAATAGAGCTGCAGTTCTCAGACTGGATTACCCTTCCTATGGAGATGATTGTGAACCAGGCAGCCAAGATGCACTATATGTTTGGCGGCATCCTGGAAATGCCGCTTGTCATTCGCGCTCCTATTGGCGGTTATCTCAATGCCGGCGCACAGCATTCCAACAGCTTTGAGTCCTGGTTTGCTTTTGTACCCGGCATCAAGGTGGTAGTGCCATCCACCCCGTACGATGCCAAAGGGCTGCTCAAGACCGCTATCCGGGATAACAATACGGTCATCTTCTTTGAACATAAAAAGTTGTATGGCACCAAGGGTGAAGTACCTGAAGAGGAATACACCATCCCGTTTGGAGAAGCAGCCATACGGCGCGAAGGTAAAGATGTGACCATTGTGACCTACGCCTACCAGACATTGCGCACATTATCGGTTGCCGAGAAACTGGCAAAAGCAGGTATTGATGCCGAGGTGATCGACCTGCGCACGGTTAAACCAATGGACGAAACCCGCATCCTGGAATCCGTAAAAAAGACCCATCACCTGGTGGTAGCGCAAGAAATTTGGAAGACCTGCAGTGTGTCTTCTGAAGTCGCTGCGCTGGTAGCCGAGCAAGCCCTGGATTACCTGGATGGCCCAATTGTGCGTGTGACCGCCAAAGAAGCCCCGGTACCTTTCAGTCCCTCCCTTGAAGAAGAGGTCCTTCCCAAGGAGCAGGATATTTACGATGCTGTGCTAAAAACCCTCGGCCGGTAAAGTAGAGCGGTAATTGTGCTGTACGCAATCTCCTGGAGCGAAGCGCCAGATTCAGACCAAAGGTCATTTCCCGCTTCGCTCCAGCAAAGCAGGTTTTTATAGCAAAGATTAAAGGCAGCCTGTGCAATGACTGAATGCAAGGTTGGAATCATAGCAAATCCGGCATCGGGCAAGGATATCCGCCGTCTGGTTTCACAAGCCCTGGTAATCGGCAACCGTGAAAAAGCCAGCATTGTGCGCCGCATGCTGGTTGGATTGCATGCTGCTAAAGCAGACCAGGTCTGGATCATGCCGGATAAATTTGGGATCGGAACGCTTGCTATCGATGAGCTGGAAAGAACCTATCCGGATACAGTAAAAAATGTGGAAATCCTGGATATGGAGTACAGCGGGACCGGTATTGACACCATCCGGGCGATGCGTTTCATGCGCCAGATGGGGGCGGGCTGTATTCTGGTGCTGGGAGGTGATGGCACATCCCGGCTGGCGGCACGCGAATGCGAAAATGTACCCTTGCTGCCCGTCTCGACTGGTACCAACAATGTACTGCCGCAGTTCATTGAGGGCACGATTGCCGGCCTGGCTGCGGGGCTGGTGGCAAGGGCATACCCGGCAAAACTGGATGGGATGGTATACCGCAGCAAAGCGCTGGATGTGATTGTCAACGGCACAAAGGCAGACAGCGCCCTGGTAGATGTTGCTGCCCTGGAAGGTTCCTTCCTGGGTTCAAAAGCAGTGTGGGAGATGGATTCCTTGCGCCAGGTTGCAGTTACCCGCGCCTCTCCGGTTAACATCGGGCTTTCTGCCATCGTTGGAATGGTTCACCCCGTGGATATGGACTCACCAGAGGGCGCAATGCTGCGAGTGGAACAGACTGGCAGGCAGCGGGTGCAGGCAGCAGTTGCACCAGGGTTAATGAAGGAAATCTGCTATGAATCTGTCAGCATCATGCAGCCGGGTGTACTTTATCCAATCACCGCTGAAAGGCCGCTGGTACTGGCGCTGGACGGTGAGCGTGAGGTTTACCTGGGCGAGCATGACCAGGCCAGCCTCCAGCTCCGGCTTGATGGACCATGGCTGGTGGATATAGACAAAGTAATGATGCAGGCTGCGCGGGAGAAAATATTTGTCAGCCAGCAATAAATACAGGAGAAGAATATGCCAAGTGATGTTGTAATGCCAAAACTGGGTTTGAATATGACGGAAGGCCTTCTGGTCGAGTGGCTGAAAAAGGAAGGCGATCCGGTGAAAAAAGGCGACCTCTTATTTTCTGTGGAGACGGATAAAATCACCACTGAAGCAGAAGCCAATGTAGATGGGATGCTGGCGAAGATCCTGGTCGCGGCAGGTGAAACTGTTCCGGTGCGCACCGTGGTGGGGTTGATCACAGCGCCCGGGGAGACGCTGGCGGCTGAGCCTGTCAATCTAACTGCAAGGGTCGCACCGGCAGAGATCCCGGCTGAAAAACCGGCAGAAACAGTGGCTGCTCCTGCAAGCAGCCAGCCACGCGGCACGGTGCTGGCCTCGCCAATTGCCAAGCGCATGGCGGCAGAGAAGGGGATTGACCTGGCAATGGTCAAAGGCACCGGACCCGATGGCAGGATCTCGTTGGAGGATGTAGAGCGGGCGCTGGCAGAAGGCGCAACCGCTGGAGCCGAGAAACCTGCAGAAAGCCTCGGGGTCAAAATTGAGGGTGTCAGGGCGGTAATTGCGGAACGTATGCTGGCAAGCAGCCAGAATACTGCCCAGGTGACATTACACTTGGAGACAGATGTCAGCGCCATGGCGGCATACCGCCAGAAGTTGAAAACGGCAGCTGTCCAGCATGTACCCAGTTTTAATGCCATCCTGGCTTCGGTTACCGCCCAGGCATTGAAGGAGTTTCCCTATATGAATGCTGTCCAGGAAGGGAATGTCATCAAGTTCCTGGAAAAGGTGAATGTAGGTGTGGCGGTGGACACTGATGCAGGGCTGGTGGTGGTTGTGGTGCCGGATACCGACAGGAAAGACCCGCAGGCGGTACAGGCTGAATTGACACCTTTGCTCGAGCGCGCCCTGGCGCGGAAAAGCCAGCCGGATGACCTGAGCGGAGGGACCTTCACCATCACGAACCTGGGCGGCTTCGGGGTGGAAGGCTTTACCCCCATCATTAACCCACCAGAAATGGCTATCTTGGGGGTAGGCAGGATCATTGAAAAGCTGGTAATCCTGGATGGGAAGGTGGCGCAGCGGTCGATGATGACCCTGAGCCTGACCTTTGACCACCGCCTGGTGGACGGAGCCCCGGCTGCCCGTTTCCTGCAAGCCGTTGCAGAAAAACTGGCAGCGCTTGCTTAGGGTTATGCTGGAGTAGCCGAGCAGCAATTCTTGAATTTATGGAGGTGAACCTATGGGACTGCTGGAAGGAAAAGTTGCACTGATTACAGGCGCCGCACGCGGGATCGGCAGGGCAATTGCAGAAGTATATGCAGAACATGGCGCAAAAGTAGCCATTGGCGACCTGCGCCTTGAGGAATGCAGGCAGGTGGTCAAGGGGATCAACGCCCTCTACCCGGACAGCGCAATTGCAATCGACCTGGATGTAACTGTCCCCAAAACAATCAACCGGGCAATTGAGGAAACAGTGGCAGCGTTTGGCGAATTAAACATCCTGGTCAACGATGCAGGCATCCACCGCCCGCATTACATTATCGATTTCCCGGTAGATGATTGGGACCTGGTGTACAGCATCAATGTGCGCGGCACTTTTCTCTGCACCCAAGCAGCTGCCCTTCAGATGATCAAGCAAGGTAAAGGTGGCTGTATTATCAATATTTCCTCTGCTTCGGGCAAGAAACCTGACCCGCAGGGAGCAGCGTACTGCTCATCTAAATCAGCTATTATCGGATTTACCCGGGTGGCAGCCCTGGAATTCGGTAAATACCGAATCCGTGCCAATGCCATCCTGCCGGGAGCAACGAACACGGAGATGCTGCAGGGGTTGATCCAGGATGTGCCTGGGCTGATCGAAGAACTGGTGGACAAGACGCCGATGGGAAGGATGGCAGAGCCGCGCGACCAGGCTAATGCAGCAGTTTTCCTGGCTTCGGATTTGGCCAGCCATATCACAGGGGATGCCATTGTCGTTTCAGGCGGCGAGTTTATGGACAGTTAGGCACAGAAATACCTGTACTGCGGAGGAGAAACCCATGTTAGGAATCCATTTCTTGGGCAATGGCAATATTTCGCTGGATGAAATGCCCACGCCTAAACCAAGCGGTACAAAAGTAGTGGTCAAGATCAAGGCTGCGGGCATTTGCGGGACAGATAAGCACCCCCTGATGGAACACGGCCAGGCTACTGTGCCGGGGCATGAAAATGCCGGCGTGGTTGTGGCGGTCGATAAACCCAACCGGGTAAAGGTGGGTGACCGTGTGGCAGTCAATTGCCACATCACCTGCCATGCCTGCCGGCATTGCCTGGAAGGCAATCTGTTCTTCTGTGACAGCCTGGAGGTTACCGGTTATGAATGGGATGGCGGCTTCGCTGAGTATCTGCTTGTGCCTGAAGCCAACCTGCATCCATTACCGGATGACCTGACATTTGATACCGGAGCCCTGATGGTAGACGTCCTGGGTACAGCCTACTCCGGGGTAAAAAAGGCAAAGATTTTACCTGGCGACAAGGTAGCAGTGTGGGGTGCAGGTCCGATCGGGCTGGAAGCAGCCCTGACCGCCAAGACACTCGGCGCGCGCGTGGCGGTGCTGGATATGGCTCCTTACCGGCTGGAAATGGCGCGCAAACTTGCACCTGAACTGGTGCTGGACGCCGGCGATCCGAAACTGGCTGAGCAAGTTATGGATTGGACGAATGGGTACGGACTGGACATAGCCTATGAGTGTGTCGGCAGCGAAAAAGCGGCGTTGCAGGCGCTGCCCCTCTTGAAAAGAATGGGTACCCTGGGCCTGATTGGAGTGGGGCACACCCTGACGGTTGATTACTGGGACCTCATCCAGCGCCAGATCAAGCTCTATGCCTCGCGCAATTTCAATACATTTGAGTATGCTGAAATGGTAGCGCTCATTCAAAGGGGGATGGATGTGAACCAGGTGGTGACACATCACTTCCAGCTCAAAGATGCCGAAGCTGCGTTTGCCCTGTTTAAGACGGGGGAGTGCGGTAAGATCGTGTTCACAGAGAACGAGTAGCCGGTTAAAGATTAAGCCCCTGGAACAGAAAGCCAGGGGCTTATTTTTTCAGCAAACCTTGAAGGAAACTGACCTGGGCTGATTATAATGACATCTGTAAAACCCGGGTCAGGTCAGCATCAGACAACAAAATGGGGTTGGCTTTCATGCTGTTAGCCTGGCGGGCTTTCTCAACGATGGCGGGAAAGTCAGTTGCGGCAATCCCATAAGTGGACAGACCAGGTACATCCAGCAGGCTGCAGGTTTCATTGACCCACTCGATGGCGTCTTGCGGTTGGGCAGCGGTATCCCCGGTCAGCAGGATGGCAATTTCCTGGTACCGCAATAATGCCGGGTGACCAGGCTCCCGTTCCTGCAATGCATCAAAATTCACCTGCATCACAGCCGGCAGCAGCCTGCCGCAAATAGCACCATGCGGGGCATGGAACATGCCGCCCAGCGGGGCAGCAAAGCCATGCACTGCACCCAGCCCGGCGTTGGCCAGAGCCAGTCCGCCTATCAGGCTGGTGATCGCCATATCTTCGCGGGCAGGGTAATCACCGCCGTCAAACACCGCCCGGCGCAGCGAACGGCCGGCACGCTGGATGCCTTCACGGCACAAAGCGCTCACCAGTGGATTTGCCTTGCTGGATAAGAAAGGTTCTATCACCTGGGTCAGTGCATCCAAACCACTGCTGGCTGTTGACTTTGGGGGGAGGGAGAGGGTGAGTTCAGGGTCGACCACTGCCAGGCTCGGCAGCATGTATGCGCTGCGCAGGCTGACTTTGACGGATTTTTCGGGGACTTCGAGCACTGCATTCCGGGTTACTTCAGACCCCGTACCGGAGGTGGTGGGAATGGTGATGCATGGCAGGCTGGGGTTACGGAGGGTTTGCCCTTTCCCTACCACTTCAAGGTAATCCAGCAGTTCCCCCGGGTTGGCCAGCATGGCAGCCACGGCTTTAGCGGTGTCAATCGCACTGCCGCCGCCGAGCGCAATGACCATTTCTGCCTGGTGCTGGCGGGCAGCTTCGATTGCCTGCTGGACAGATTGGATGGTAGGTTCACCCCTGACCCGGTAAACAGTCAAGGAAATGCCTTCAGCTTTGAATGAATCCAGGATTGGTTGGGCGTACTGTTCGGCAAACCCCTGCACAACCAGTGCCCGGGCACCGAATTGCTTGATGGCGGGCAGTGCCTGGGTAACACTGCCCCTGCCAAACATGATGCGTGTGGCGGTCGCAAATTCGAACATAATATTTCCGTTTGGTTATCCTTCAACCGGGGGGATGCGTTTTAATTCAAAAACCACCGGGCTCCCGGCATCGGGGCAGGCAAGCCGAATGGTACCTTCCGGCGCCCAGGGGTAGTTTGCTCCATAGCGCAATGAGATCACTGAAGAGAGCATGCAATCCAGTGCGGAAAGGCAGACAGGTGCACCGCAGATAGTGGTGCCAACAAAGCACAGCTGGTTGCCAACCTTATATCCAGCATGGCAGGTGCCTTTCTGGCTGATCACGGTGGCGGTAACATCGTATTGGGTTGGTTTGGATTCGGTTTCCATGAAGTCTCCTGTAGGTGGATGGTTAGGGCAGGTTGATTATAACAATAACCTGTTGTAGATTAGCCAAAAAGCTGTTGCAATTCATTCATGCTAAAAAGATTGCGCATAGTCTATAGCTGCTGCGACTGAAGAACCATGCAGGCGTGACTGCAGGTACGCTGCCAGCCAGCCTGCCAGCCAGGTGAATGGATCATTTCCAGATGACGAAATGGATTTCCACTCCTTTTCAGATTGAAAAACCGTCAATTCATCCAGACTGGCTATCAGCACAACTGGCACACTGGCGCATAACTTGCTGATTAACCCCCTGTCTGCATGTTGAGCGGGCGGGGGGAGGTAAGGAGGGGAGTAGAAGCACACCAGGTCGACGGGTGAGGTTTCACCCAAACAAGCCAGCAGCTGTAAAGTATCCACCGGTTTCTCTTCATGCAAGGCGAGACCCAGACAAACATGGACGTTCTTGAGCCGGCAGCCAGCAAGGACTTCTTGCAGGCTTTCTCCCGGCTTCCAGTCCAGCAATACCAGCCAGGATTGATCCGGTACTGAAAAGCATACCTGATCTGCAGCCAGCTTCCGGGGAGGATCAACCAGGATGAATTTCTTCTCCCCTGACTTAAGGGGTGCGCTGATTGCCAGGCTGGCTTGAAAGCATTGCCTGGCAGGGAGCAAACGATCTCCCAGGTCGTCATCTCGCGCTTGCTGGTTGGCCAGGCTGCGGAACACTTCTTCTGCATAATGAACGAACCAGTAAGATGGAACCTTCGCATCCTGCAATTTCTGGTTTAGCACATACCCGAGCCCAAACTGGAAATTTAAACCATCACAATAAATATCCTCACCGGTATTCGGCAGGCGGGGGAAAGTCCCGTAATCGATCCAAATCGGTTCAAGGCTGTGGATGTACACAGCCGGGCGGGGTGGGGTGTGGGAACCTGGGCTGGGTTTCATCGTTTTGAGAAGTAAAACCATTTTACTTGAAAAGCCATGATCAGGATGTTGTGGAATAATCATAATAACATTTACACTACCTTCACATTCCCTTTATGCGGACTTCTTGAGAAAAGGGTACCATGTCTTGCGGGGAGCGGAAACACGTATAATACGAGTATGCGTACCCAGAAATCCTGGTTACGGTTTTTCTGTGCCATGAGCAAGGTGCAGCACATCCTTGGAGGAACCAGTGAGCGCGGTAAGAATTCTTGTGATCGATGACGAGCAGAGCATCCTGAACCTCATCAGCGCTTACCTGAAGCCAGAAGGCTACGAGGTATTCACTGCCAGTGATGGCCCTTCTGGGCTGCAGGCTGCCAGGGCATACAAACCGGATATTGTGGTCCTGGATGTGATGTTGCCCGGTATGGACGGAATAACTCTCCTCAGCCAGCTGCGCAAAGAATCGGATGTGTATGTCATCATGCTCTCAGCCCGGACAGATGAGATGGATAAAGTGGTCGGCTTATCTGTTGGCGCAGACGATTACGTTACCAAGCCCTTCAGCCCGCGCGAACTGGTGGCAAGGATCAAGTCGGTTTTACGCCGCAAGGGCGGGGACACCGGCAGCAGCGGAGAAGTTTTTGCCTTCAAGCATATCCGCCTGGATGCCGGCAGCCGCCGGGTTTGGGTGGATGACCAGGAAGTGGAATTGACTGCAGTCGAGTTTGACTTGCTCAAAGGGCTGGTCGAGAACCGGGGCAGGGTGCTGACGCGTGAAATGCTGCTTGAAAAGATCTGGGGCCATGCTTATTACGGGGATACGCGCGTGGTGGATGTCCATGTTGGGCATATCCGCCAAAAGCTGGGTCACGAGCAATGGATCGCTACAGTGCGCGGGGTTGGCTACCGGTTTGATGACGAGGTGGTGACATGATCGGCTATATAAAGCGCCACCTGACAGCCAGGCTTTTCGTTTCTTACCTGCTGGTGATCCTGATTATTGCGGTAATCACCGGTGCAATCCTGGCTGTTGCCGCACCGAATGCTTACAACCGCCATCTGGGTGTTGAAAGGCAAACGACGGGCGAATTTGGTAAAGGAGGCGGCGAGGGGAACCAGCAGGCCGGGAATTTCAGGGCTGCAGTTTTTGAGGCCTTTTCCATTGCAGTTGCAGCCGGTGTTGCGGTTGCAGTCATCATCAGCCTGTTGATCAGCCGCTCGATTGCTGCACCCGTAAAAGCAATTGCACAGGCATCCCGGCGGATTGCTGACGGGCATTACTCAGAAAGGGTGCAAGCACCTGCAAGTGACCAGCAAAAGGATGTGGATGAAATTGGGAGATTGGGTGTCAATTTCAACCATATGGCCGAGTCGCTGGAGAAGACCGAGACTATGCGCCGGCAACTTCTGGCAGATGTCTCGCATGAGCTGCGCACGCCGCTGACCACCATCCGGGGGACTGCAGAAGGGTTGATGGATGGCGTCGTCCAACCGGACCTTGAAACATACCAGGTTTTACTGGCTGAAGCGGAAAGGATGCAGCACCTGGTAGAGGATATCCAGGAGCTCAGCCTGGTTGAAGCCGGGCAGTACCAGCTGCAGATCACGAAATTCTTCATAAGAGAACTGCTTAACCGGCTGGAAAAGCGGTTTGATTTCCAGTTCAGGGAAGCAGGCATTAGCCTGCACATTCCTGATCCGGGTGATATTGAGATGCAGGCAGACATCAACCGGGTTGACCAGGTATTGCAGAACCTGGTTGGCAATGCCCTGAAATACACCCATCCGGGCGGCAGGGTTGAGGTGAGCGTATTACAGGATGAGACCGGAACCCATTTTTCTGTGGTTGATACTGGCAGAGGATTGAGCCATGAAGACCTCGAGCTTGTCTTTACGCGCTTTTACCGGGTGGATACCTCGCGTGCCCGGGAAACCGGCGGCAGCGGGATTGGCCTGACCATTGCGAAAGAATGGGTGGAAGCGCATGGCGGTAAGATCTGGGCTGAAAGTGAAGGATTGGGACAGGGCAGCACTTTCTGCTTCACTATCCCGCTGGAGTAAACGCCCTTTCATGCGCAAAGGTGCACTTATCACGGCAAAATAGAATATAATTCCCTGCGGTATCATCTATACAACTTGATAAGGAGTTAACCATGATCGTTACAACCGAAAAGCTTTTTAAGGCAGCTTATGGTAAATATGCCATCGGCGCTTACAACATCAACAACCTGGAGCAAACAATGGGATTGTTCCAGGGCAACCTCGACAGTAAAGCCCCTTTCATCATCCAGATCAGTAAAGGCGCCCGCTCATACAGCCATAAGAAAATGCTCGAAGCCATTATCAAACAGGCGGATGAAGTCTTCCCGGATGCCATATTCGCAGTGCACCTTGACCACGGTGATGAAGCAACCTGTTATGACTGCATCGAAAGCGGCTTTTACAGCTCCGTGATGATTGATGCCAGCCATGAAGATTTCGACACCAACATCGCCGTTACCCGGCGGGTGGTGGATGCAGCCCATGCGCGCGGTATCGTGGTTGAAGCTGAGCTTGGGCAGCTGGGTGGTGTGGAAGAACATGTCCAGGTGAGCGAAGCCGAAGCCAAGCTGACCAACCCGAAGAAAGCCCGGGAGTTCGTGCAGCGCAGCGGCTGTGATTCCCTGGCAGTGGCGATCGGTACCAGCCACGGCGCATTCAAGTTCAAAGGCTCACAATCCCTGCACTTTGATGTGCTTGAACAGATCCAGAAAGAGCTGCCTGGTTTTCCGCTGGTCATGCATGGCAGCAGCTCGGTGCCCCAGGATGAGGTAGCCCGTATCAACGCTGCCGGCGGCAATATTGCTGGCGCACGCGGTGTGGATGCTGGACAGTTCAAGCGGGCTGCTGAGCTGGGTGTTACCAAGATCAATATCGATACCGACGGCCGCCTGGTGTGGACGCGCGTTCACCGCGAGTATTTCCGTGATCATCCAGAAGTATTTGACTTCCGCCCGATTGGCAAGGTGTTCATGCAGGAATATGCCAAGTTCATCGCGCAAAAGAATGAGTACCTGGGTGCAGCAGGGCAACTGGATATCATCCGCAAAATGCTTTAGTCTGGACTGGAAAACAACAAAAACAGGTCTCCCAAAATGGGAGGCTTGTTTTCTTTTAACGCCAATTCCGAGTGGGGGCTTGAAAAACTCCCTAAATTCCCTATAATGGTATTAACTGGTCAGACCTCTTACCAATTCAATGGAAACATACCCTCCTCTTCAAAAACGTGCCGAACTGGCAGAAAACCGCCTGTTGAATGCCATCCTGGATGGCAACTTTCCATTTGGCTCATACCTGCCGCCTGAACGCGAGCTTGCAAATCTGCTGGGTGTTACCCGCCCGACTTTACGCGAAGCCTTACAGCGCCTTAAAAGTGACGGCTGGATTGAGATCCACCAGGGTAAACCCACCCGGGTGCGCAATCCATGGCAGGAGGGCAACCTGGCTGTCCTGCGGCACCTGGCTGAGCATCCCAACCACAGATATCCGCAGTTTGTGGAACACCTGCTGACTGTGCGCTGCCTGCTGGCGCCGGCATATACCCGGGATGCGGTTGCTGCTGCTGCCGAAAAGGTTACCTGCCTGTTCGATGCGCATCCATCATTGGAAGCCACACCTGAAGTCTTTGCCGATTACGACTGGAAGGTTCATCAACAGCTTTCCATATTATCAGGAAACCCGGTTTTTACCATGATCTTGAATGGATTTTCCGACATGTACCAGGAGCTGGCACGGTTATATTTTCGCTTACCTGAAGCAAAAAAACACTCATTGAAATTTTACCAGGATTTACACATTGCTGCCGCAGCAGGCGATAGCAAAATGGCAGAACAAATTTGCAACCGGGTGATGCAGGAGAGCATTGTATTTTGGAAGAAAGTATAAATAGAAACTGGGAGGTGGATTATGAAACGCTGGAACGGGTGGGGAGATGTGAACTACCAGTACCATTTGCCTGAAACTGCGAAGGATTTCCTGCAAAGCAAGGTGGGTGAAGGTGGGGCATACGCGGATGCTGCTCTAGATAATGTGCTCGCATCTGTTCCTGAAAGCCGCATCCCCGCCCATCCGCTGGTCACCACGGACCCGGAAGAGCGTATCCGGCATGCTCGCGGGCAAAGCCTGCCGGATTGGGTTTCCATGCGCAGCGGCAAGTATCACGCTTTTCCTGATGGGGTCGCCTATCCAACCAGCCGCCAAGAGGTGGCTGACCTGCTGCAGTACGCATCAGACAACCGGATCAAGGTTATCCCTTACGGCGGTGGGAGCAGCGTGCTGGGGCATGTTAATCCCCGTCCCCAGGATGGGCCAACCCTCTCGATTGACATGGCCAGGATGAACCGGTTCCTGGACTTCGATTCAGAAAGCCGGCTGGCAACTTTTGAAGCCGGTATTCTAGGCCCTGAACTGGAAAGCCTGCTTAACAAACGCGGTTATACACTGGGGCACTTCCCGCAGTCATTTGAGTATTCTTCGCTGGGAGGCTGGCTGGCAACCCGGTCATGCGGTCAACAGTGCTTTTACTACGGCAGGATCGAAGATTTGTTAGCCGGCGGACATATTGAAACCCTGCAAGGACCCATGGATCTCCCGCCGCTGCCTGCCAGCGCTGCCGGACCGGACGTCCGCCAGCTTGTCCTGGGTTCTGAAGGCAGACTGGGGGTGATCACGGATGCTGTCTTGAGGGTGCGACCCCTGCCTGAATATGAAAAATTTGCCGCTGTGTTCTTCCCCGATTATGAACATGGCACTCGGGCCGTGCGGGCATTGATCAATGCCGGTGTAGAGACTTCCATGCTGCGTATCAGTGATGCACAGGAGACCGAGGTCACCCTGGAGCTGGCAGGAAAACAGGATTTGGTGAAGATAGCCAAACGCCTGCTCTCTTTGTTTGGGATGGGTAAAGAACGCTGCCTGGTTATCTACGGTATCACAGGGGACAAACGCACCGCGCGCTGGATCCGGAGAAGGGCATTTCAGATTTTCCGGTCACACGGCGGTTTCCCGGTAGATTATGTCATCGGGGAAACATGGAAAAAAACGCGCTTTACTTATGCTTATCTGCGCAACACACTGTGGGAAATGGGGTACGCCCTGGATACGCTGGAGACGGCCATGCCCTGGGAAAAGGTTATTCCTGCCCAGGCAGCCATGAAAAAAGCCATCCTTGATGCTGGCGAAGCTGCCGGCATCCATCCGCTGGTTTTTAGCCACCTCTCACACCATTACCGTGATGGTTCAGCAATTTATGTCACTTACCTCTGGCCGCGCAGCCCCGAACCGGACCAGATTTTGGATGCATGGAATATGATGAAAACAGCAGCTAGCGAGACCATTGTAGAATTTGGCGGTACGATCAGCCACCAGCACGGGGTCGGGACTGACCATCTCCCATACCTGGTACATGAAAAGAGTGCAATTGGATTGGATTGGCTGGGAGCTGTCATGGAGCATGCTGACCCAAACCATATCTTAAACCCTGGAAAACTGCTGGAACACAAGGAGGTTTGATGCAGCCTCTGCCGCGTGAACAGGTATGGGAAAGCATTCAACATCCCTGGGATTTGATTGTCGTGGGAGGCGGCATCACTGGCGCTGGTGTTTTCCGGGCTGCCGCTGCTGCCGGTCTGCAGGTGCTGCTGCTAGAAGCAAATGATTATGCTTTTGGAACCTCCAGCCGGTCTTCAAAGTTGGTGCATGGCGGTTTACGCTACCTGAACCAGAATCAATATGAAGTCACATTTGAGTCCGTGCGCGAGCGCCAGAAAATGCTCAAGAATGTGCCGGAACTGGTAAAGCCGTTATGCTTCCTGATCAGTAATTATGCTGGCGGTGAGATTTCAACCCGCAAGTACCTGATCGGGCTGATCCTGTATGACCTGATGGGTTCCAAGTGGGACCATGGCAGGTTAAGCAGGGAAAAGGTGCTTGAATTGTGCCCGCAAATCAGGTCAGAAGGGTTGGTGAGCGGCCTTTTCTACTACGATGCTGTGGTTGATGATGCCAGACTGGTGCTGCGTTTGATTGAAGAGGGAAAACAACTGGGCGGGACAGCGCTCAATTATGCCAGGGTGACAGGTCTGCTGAGGAACTTGCGGCATGAAGTAAGCGGGGTGGCGGTGCAGCGTGCGGATGGCAGCAGCCAGGAAGAAATTGAAATAGCGGCAAGCGTGGTGGTCAATGCCACTGGACCCTGGACCGATACACTGAGGGGAATGCTGGCTCGCAATCCGGTCATCCGAAAACAGCGTGGCAGCCACCTGGTGATTGACCGTGCTAAGCTCACCCTTGACCAGGCAATCACCTTCAACCATCCAGTTGACCAGCGTACCATGTTCTTCATCCCCTGGCTTGGGACAACAATTGTAGGAACGACTGATCTGGACCATCCGCAGGAGTACGAAGAGCGGTATCATGAGCCGTTCATTGACCGGCAGGAATTTGACTACATGATGCAGGCAGTGCATGCGGTTTTCCCGATGGCAGGTGTTGAGACTGCGGACATTATTTCAACTTATGCAGGATTGCGCCCGATCATACGGGCTGATTCCAGCTCCCCATCCGCACAATCACGCAAGCACCAGGTGTTTGAAGAAAACGGACTTTTAACCATCACAGGAGGGAAGTTGACCACCTTCCGTCTGATGGCAAAGGCGGTCCTTGAGCGGGCCAGGCCGATGCTGGAGGGAAAAGGTAGTTTTCACTGGCGAAAACCGCTTTTTGATCGGGTATACACGCAACCGATGCCGGGCATACAGGCACCCCAAGACCTGACCAACCGCTATGGCAAGCCCTTCCTGGAATGGTTGGGATCCCTTGAGAATCGAGATTTCACCCCATTCTGCGGTACAACTATCACACCGCTGGAAATTTACTACACTGCTGAGCATGAAAGCGTGGTGCACCTGGATGATCTGCTGCTCAGGCGGGTGCGACTGGGGCTGGTGGACCGTGAAGGCGGCGCTGCCTGTTTACCTCACCTAAAAGAACGGCTTCAATATATAATGAACTGGTCTGAACTGGATTGGAACCGGGAAGTGGACCGGTACCTGCGCATCATCCGGGAATCGTATAGCATTCCTGGGTGAGAGTTGCCCTGAAGGAAAAACACCAGACCGAACCTGGAGAGGTGAAAATGACAGCGGAATTACTGCTTGCAATTGATAATGGAACCCAAAGTGTACGTGCCATGGTATTTGACCTGCAGGGAAATATGGTTGCAAAGAGCCAGGTCAAGTTGCCGGACTACCTGACCCCAGCTCCGGGTTTGATCGAACAGGAACCCCAGGTCTTCTGGGAGGCTGTCTGCCAGGCATGCCAGGGTTTGTGGCAGATGCCCGGTGTGGATAAGGGAGCCATAGTTGGTGTGGCAGTTACCACCCAGCGTAACACTATGATCAACCTGGATAAGCAGGGCAAACCGCTGCGTCCGGCTATCACCTGGATGGACCAACGCAAGACAACGGGGCTGAAACCGGTTGGAGGGTTTTGGGGGCTGGCATTTGCCCTGGCCGGTATGACCGATACCGTGAGTTACCTGCAATCAGATGCGGATGTTAACTGGCTGCAAAAATTTCAGCCTGAGATTTGGGAAAAGACCCATAAGTATGTATTGCTTTCCGGCTACCTGACCTACAAAATGACGGGCCGGATCGCTGATTCAGTCGGCTGCCAGGTGGCTTATATTCCTTTCGATTACAAAACCAAAAAGTGGGCGGGGAAATTTGATTGGAAGTGGCAGGCAGTGCCAATGGATAAAGCTCTGCTGCCAGACCTGGTTTCACCTGCCGATCAGCTGGGCGAGGTTACGCCTGAAGCATCCGTATCGACAGGTATCCCATCCGGGCTGCCGGTAATTGCAGCCGCCGCGGATAAAGCCTGCGAGGTGATTGGGGCTGGCTGTCTGGATCCGCATATTGCCTGTTTGAGCTACGGCACCACCGCCACCATAAACACCACCCACCGCAAGTATATTGAAATTATCCCTTTGATCCCACCTTATCCTTCTGCGGTACCGGATGCATACAGTATGGAGATCCAGATATTCCGCGGTTACTGGATGGTAAGCTGGTTCAAACGTGAGTTTGGCTTGAATGAGCAGCGCCTGGCAGAACAAATGGGTATTGAGACTGAAGAGATTTTTGACTCATTGATAGATTCGGTTCCGGCTGGATCGATGGGATTGATGCTGCAGCCATACTGGTCGCCGGGTTTGAAAGATCCGGGGCCCGAAGCCAAAGGTGCGATCATCGGGTTTGGGGATATCCACACCCGTGCTCACCTTTATCGGTCAATCATCGAGGGGCTGGCTTATGGGCTGCTTGAAGGGGCAGAAAAGACATCCAAACGCAGCGGAGTACCAATCACCCAGGTCCGGGTGGTAGGAGGGGGTAGCCAGAGTAAGGCAGCATTACAAATCACAGCAGATATTTTTGGCCTGCCTGTTTCCAAACCGCATGTGTATGAAGCTTCAGGCCTTGGCGCTGCAATTGACCTGGCAGTGGGACTTAAACTCCACCCTGATTTTGATTCGGCCGTAAAGGACATGACAAGGATCGGCGAGACTTACCAGCCCAATACACAAAACCACCAGCTGTATGATGAGCTGTATAACCGTGTGTATAAGAAAATGTACAAGAACCTTCAGCCGCTATATAAAGAGATCAGCGAAATAACCGGTTACCCGCCCAGGTGATCTGAATATTCAGCCAGCATTGCCGCGATCAACCCGTCTTCCTGCGGGAAAATGGTCGCATCTGCAGCCTGTTGTATCTTTGTGCTGGCATTCACTGGCGCATAAGAACGGGTGGCCACCGGAAAGAGAGACAAGTCATTTTCTCCGTCACCTGCAGCCAGGATTTCAACCCCGTCCGGCACCTGCAAAGCTTTTAATAAATCTAAGAGAGCTGCGCCTTTATTGGCACCAAGGGGAGTAATTTCAAAAATCGTCGGCAAGCTAAAAGCATATTCAACCGGTAATAAGGATACCTGCCGGTCAAGTTCCTTTAATGAGGCGATATCCTTCGATATGGCCATGATTTTGGTAAGCGGGATTTTTCTGCGGCTTGCGGTAAAGTCACCATCCAAAAAGTTATATTTCCTGGAAGTCTGCCAGGTAAGTGAATTAGGATGCAGGACGTAATGGTGGGTTGTTGTAACCATGAAAAAGGGCAATTCGGTGAATTGCGAGACAATTTCGACCAGCTGTGCCTGGACATCGGGTTCAAATACCTTGCTGTTCAATAACTTCTCGCCTGGAAGATAAGTAATGGCGCCATTTTGCAGCACAAGCGGAATAGGTAAACTGGCACCTCGGAACAGGCCATGACCGTAAAAGATGTCCTGCACTGACGCCAATGACCTGCCGGAGGCTGGAATGAACAGGGTGCCATCAGGCTGGTCATTCAGTATTTCGATGTCACCCGGCCGGATATGCTCCTCGTGGTCGAGCAAGGTGCCGTCCAGGTCAAAACAGATTACGCGATGGATATTCTTCATAGTTCACCGATTATACCCGTACAAAGAAATTCCGGGTTGCAGAAATGCAGCCCGGATAAAAATGATACCTTACCCCTGGCAGGGAGGTCTGCCAGGGGATGATCCACTTAAAAAGAGGAACCAGTTTCCATTTTCCTCCTTCTCCTTCTTTCCTGGAGAAGGATTGCACCCTTTTCGTTATCCAAGGCTATGGGTGCATAATTCACGCCCTAATGCACGTTTATCTGGCGCCGTTCGCCGCGGTTGCGCATGAATGCCGGCACATCCAGATCTTCTGTGTTCAGCCTGTGAGGGGTAAACTCCAGCTCATTCACTGGTGCCTGCGGGGCAGGTTTGTCAGTTTTCTCTATCGGCTGCGGTCTGTGGATGGACGGCAGGTCAAACTCCGCTGTTTTGCGGGCCTGGAAAGGAGTGACACGTGAATTTGTGCGGTCGAAACCGGTTGCAATGACAGTGATGCGGATCTCGTCACCCATCGTCTCATCAATCACTGCACCAAAGATCAGGTTGACATCCGGGTGCGCAGTCTCGCGGATGATGGCTGCCGCCTGGTTGACATCAAACAGGGTCATGGTAGGTCCGCCTGTGATGTTGAGCAGGATGCCGCGGGCGCCGTCGATCGTGATATCGAGCAGCTTGCTTGAGATCGCATTTTCTGCAGCGATGCGGGCGCGGTCTTCGCCAGATGCCCTGCCAACCGCCATGAGGGCTGCTCCACCTTCACCCATGATGGTGCGTACATCAGCGAAGTCGAGGTTGATCAGACCGCTGGTTGAGATCAGTTCGGCAATACCCTGCACGCCCTGGCGCAACACGTCATCGGCGGTTTTAAAGGCATCCTGCAGGTTGGCGCGTTTGTCCACGATCTGCAGCAGGCGGTCGTTGGGGATGACAATCAGGGTATCGGCTTTTTCTTTCAATTTATCAATACCGGTTTCCGCAGCCTGCATCCTTTTGGCGCCTTCAAAGGTAAAAGGTTTGGTGACTACACCGATTGTCAAAGCACCGACTTCCTTGGCGATCTGGGCAACAATAGGTGCGCCGCCGGTACCTGTTCCGCCACCGAGACCAGCGGTGACGAACACCATATCTGCGCCGCGCAGAACTTCATACAGGTCATCGGCTGATTCTTCAGCGGCTTTGCGGCCAACTTCGGGATCTCCACCTGCGCCTTTGCCATGGGTTGTCTTGTCGCCGATGCGAAGGCGAGTGTCGGCTTTGTAATGCTGTAAAACCTGTCCATCCGTGTTGATTTCGATGAACTCAGCACCTTTCATGCCGTCCATGATCATGCGTTCGACTGCATTGCAGCCGCCGCCGCCCACGCCTACTACTTTGATGCGGGCAAACTGTTCTAATTGAGATTGATTATGATTATCCATGGTTCCTCCTCTTTTCATCTAAAACAATTTTTTCGTTGCAATATAATGACCATTCAGGTCTGATATCCTTTTTTAAGGCAGCAAAGATCGCAAGAATCTGGAAAATTTTTCCCAACCTGTTCCTCCTTCTGCTCTTATCCTCGAACCGCCGCGGCGTGGAGCGGGCGATTCGCTGTCATTCATGATGAGCGCCCAGTAAAGTAAACCCACACTGGTGGAATAAGCGGGCGAATGCAACTGATCTACCAGGCCTACCAGGTTTTCCGGTTTAACGATTTGTACCGGTAACCGCAGGATCTGGGTTCCCAGGCTGCGGATACCTGGAAGGTTGCAGACGCCGCCGGTAAGCACTACTCCAGCTGGCAATAAGCCGTCATACCCTGAACGTTTAATCTCAGCCAGAACCAGGTCAAAGATCTCTGCGACCCTGGCTTCGATTATCATTGCCAGGTCTTTACGGCTGACCTGAACTGGCTTTTCTTCACCAAATGAGCGTACGCTGAATGTCTCTGATGCATCTACATCATTTTCAATTGCGTATCCGTACTGTTTCTTGATATCCTCTGCTACGGTAATAGGCAGGTGGATGCCCTGTGCAATATCGGATGTGATCAGGTTGCCGCCAACCGGTATGACAGCGGTATGCCAGATGTCGCCTTCAATGTAGATGGCCATGTCGGTGGTTCCGCCGCCAATATCTACCACTACCGCTCCCATCTGGCGTTCTGTGTCATTCAGTACCACTTCAGCGCTGGCGAGAGGATTGAGAACGAATTGGACTACGCTGACACCGGCCGCTTCAACGCACTGGCGCAGATTTTCTACCGTTGCTGATGCTGCAGTGATGATATGGGCTTCCACTTCAAGGCGGTATCCATGCATGCCGATTGGGGTGCGGATGCCGCCTTCGCCATCGATAGTAAAGCCGCGCTGAATGACATGGATGATCTCTCTGGCATGCGGGATGGCAACAGCCTGGGCAGCATCCAGTGCCCGGTCGATGTCGTCCTGGGTGATTGCCCTGCCGGCAATACCAACTACACCACGCGAATTTACTGAGGCAACATTGGCGCCTGCCAGGCTGACCAATGCAGATGTTATCTCCAGGCCTGACGAGCGTTCAGCTTTTTCCACTGACCGGGCGATAGCCTGGGAAGCTGCCTGGAGGTCGACGACTGCACCTCTGCGCATCCCCTGGGCAGGTTCAATGCCAACCCCCAGGATACGCAGGTTGCGTTCGCCTTCCACACGAGCAACCAGCGTGCAGATTTTTGTTGTTCCAATATCAATTCCCACTACAATAGGTTCATCCATAATCATTGCTCCAGACGGTAATAAGGTGCATCCAGGAACTCCACATTGAACACAACCGGCTGTACACCTTGAGCCAGCACCTTATCTACCAGGGTGCGGTAAACCTTCACTTTTGCATCAATATTTTTCAAGCTCGAACCAATAAACACTTTCCAGCCGCGTGGATCACTCCAGCCAAGGCCTTGGTCTGCGCTGTAGACGATCACTGCACCGGTGCCAAGCTGTTCACTCAGTTTTTGGGCAGCTTGCATGACGTCTGTTTTTACACGCTGAGGCGGGATGAGGGCTTCTTCATCTTTTACATCGCCGGCTTCATTTGAGATCTGCTGTAATGGAGGCGCATCCTCTGACAAAATGGTTAGTGCAATGGCCGCTTCGCCACGCGGGGCAAAGACATATCCTTCAGCATCAATCCAGGATGCAGCATCGCCCTGCTCCCAGGCGATGACAGGCTGCCGTTCAATGGCTGTAATGATTACATTCGATGGGAAGTTAGCCCTTACATGGATATTTGTCAGCTCAGGAAAAGTGTTCTGCAGCTGGACTGCGATTTCATCGGGATTGATGGCATAAATAGGTTCTCCGCTCAGCATCAGGACGTTTTCAATATCTGCTGCGGTCACCCGTTCAAAGCCGAACAAGACCGGCTGTTGGACACGGAAGTCATTCAGGTTAGTGATCAGGATCAGCAGGCAAGCAGAAAGTACCGTGAGGACGGCAGAAAGCAGGCGCCAACCGGGATTGAACACTGGAATCGCGGGGGTGAGCATTTCAACTCCGGATGTACCTACACTAAAGGCGTATTGCCTGCGAGGACGGCTGTAAGCGCGCTTGGCTACGGGGGTGCCCCGGCTTCCGCGAACGGTAACTGCAGGCCTGGGTGCTGGGGTGTTTTTCACCTGCAAACCAGCGCTGTTGATGCGCTGCTGGGTTTTTTGGCTTCGCTCCGCTCGCAGTTTGTCAGCGCGTGTGGATGGGGTTGAGGTGCTGCTTGTTCTCATGCTTTGCTCCCATAAGTGCGAACTGTTAATGCATTTTCTGCTTTGCGTTCTAAAGCCAGGGTCACTAACCTGTCGACCAATTCGGGATAAGAAATCCCGTCATAATTCCATAATTTCGGGTACATACTGATGCTGGTGAAACCCGGAATCGTGTTCACTTCATTGACATACAGGGTGCCGGAATCTCTGTCCAGGAGGAAATCCACCCTTGCCATACCCGCGCAATCAATTGCCTGGTAAACCCGAATTGCGGTCTCTTTTGCCTGCTGGATGGTCTCATCATCCAGCGGAGCGGGGATGCGCAACTCCGTGCTGTCATCGATATACTTGGCTTCGTATGAGTAAAACTCCATCTTGGGGCAAATCTCGCCCGGGCTGGAGGCTGCGGGGTGATTGTTGCCAAGTACGCTCAATTCAATCTCACGCCCATTAACGCCGCGCTCAACCAGAATGCGGCGATCGAACCGGGCAGCTTCTTTTAATCCTTCAAATAGGCTGGAGCGGTTGTTGCACTTGCTGATCCCAACTGACGAACCCATGTTTGCTGGCTTGACGAATAGCGGATAGGCTGCCAGTTTCTCACATGCTTCCAGAACCATATCAGGTGCACTTTCGATCTCATCGCGGCTGTAAGCCAGGTATTCCACAACTGGGATGCCATGTGTGCGCATCAGATCCTTGAAAAGGATCTTGTCCATGCCCACGGAGGATGCAAGCACACCTGCACCGACATAAGCAACTTCTGCCAGTTCAAGCAAACCCTGCAGGGTGCCATCTTCGCCGAAAGTGCCATGCAATACCGGGAAAATCACATCCAGCTTAACCAGCGGCTCCAACAATGTGCCATGTGGGCTTTCCCTGCGGGCGTATAACATGGCATTGCCGGGTTCAGGCAGTAGAACAACAGGGGTCAGTCCTTGTAAATCCTCTTTAAGCAGCGCTTCACGCAAATTATCACCGGTAAACCATTTCCCCTCACGGGAAATACCAATCGGTGTAATGGAATATTTTTCTGCATTGGCTTTGCCAGCAGGCAGGTCTTCAAAGGGAAAACTGGGATCTGCAACCGGGTTTAAGGCAGCCATGACAGACCTGGCTGACATGAGTGAAACATCATGCTCGCCAGACTTTCCCCCGAAGATTACGCCAATGTTGATCTTAGATTTCATCCCATTCACCTAATAACTCGATTTCCAGCTCGAGTTCGATGCCAGATTGTTCTTTCACCTTCTGTTGTGCCAGCCGGATCAACCGGTAAACATCACTGGCGGTTGCGTTTTCATGATTAACCATGAAATTGGCATGCATGCTGCTGATCTCTGCGCCACCGATGCGCTGCCCTTTAAGCCCTGCAGCTTCAATCAGCCGGCCGGCGAAATCCCCAGCCGGGTTCTTGAACATCGAACCCATGCTGGCTCCAGGCGGCTGGGTGGCGCGGCGGCGCGTGTTGAATGTATCCATGCGTGCCATAACTTCTTCTTTTGTGCTTTGGGTGAGCCTGAACAGGGCTGTTAGAATAACTGCCTGGCTCCGGGTGCGCTTAAGCACACTCGAGCGGTAGGCATACTCAAACTGCCCGCAGGTCCACTTTTCCTTACCTGAGATTGGATGCAAGATTTCTGCCATCTCGAGGTTAGCCTGGATGTCACTGCCATGGGCTCCTGCGTTCCCGTAAACAGCCCCGCCCACGGTGCCTGGAACTGTTGCTGCCCATTCCAATCCGCTCAACCCGCGGATACCTGCCTGGCGGGCTAAACCGCCCAGGTTGCTGCCAGAAGCAGCCAGCACGGTGACAGGCTCTGCATCCAGGTTGAAGCGGATAGATTTAGCCCGGTTGATGACAATTACGCCTTCAAATCCGCGGTCGCTGATGAGAACATTGGATGCATTACCGAGCACTTTGCAGGGGATGTCCAGCTGCCAGCAAGCGCTGACCGCCTCTTCAAGGCTGGCAACCGAATCTGTGATGACCAGGCCGGCTGCAGGTCCGCCTATCTGGGCAGTGGTAAAACCTGCCAGGGGCATTTTCTCCTGGAGTTTTTCTCCGAGAACTGCTTTTAGCCGGGAAACCACCTGCACAAAATCCGTCACTGACCCTTCCCCTCCGGTTCATAACGCTTGAGGAAATCGATCAACTTGGTGACTTGTTCCCTCTCCTCAACCGACAACCTTTCTACAGGGAAGAACTGGAAATAATCCAGCGGTTCTTGCTCAAGCGTGTCGGTATCGTTTGTGTCCATGTAATAATCATTGAATACCCTATTCATGGTTCACCTCCAATTTCTGTAATCCTGAAATGACATTCCGGCTGATCTGGTCTGCATCTCCAGCAGACAAAACCAGCAGTACATCGCCCGGTCGTAATTTTTGCAGCAAGAGATCATGCGCCTTTACGAGGGAAGGCAGAAACTGCACCTCAGGATGGTTGATCTTTTCTGCAAGCTGTTCGCCGGTGATCTGCGGGTTGGATTCCCTGGCTGCATAGATTTCCGTCACGTAGACCTCACTGGCAGCCTGGAAAGCGGAACTGAAAGCATCCAGCAGCGCGATTGTGCGGGAGTAAGTATGCGGCTGCCAGACAACGACGATTCTTCTGTTCCCATAGCGGCTGCGGGCAGCTGCGAGGGTGGCCTGGATCTCGGTAGGGTGGTGGGCATAATCATCAATAACTGTCACCCCTCCAGCTGTTCCCAGTACATCAAAACGGCGCCCAACACCGCTGAATTGCGCCAGAACTGCAGAGGCTTGCTCCAGGTCCAGCCCAGCCTGGTGGCAGACTGCCAAAGCCGCCAGCGCATTCCGGACATTATGCTCTCCGGGCACTTGCAGGCTGACAGGTACAGCAACTTCGGCGCTGTTTCCCCAGGGTTTAAACACTAAGTTGAATGAAAAACCTCCTGCATCATTCACTTCAAGGCTGCGTGCGTGGTAATCTGCTGATGGCTCCAGGCCAAAGGTCCATACTTTCCTGGTGGCCTGTGCAGCACCTGCCAATCTGAACGCCCCGGCATTATCGCGGCAGATGAACAGGTGGCCGCCAGGCTTGATGCAGTGAACAAAATCAATAAAGGCCTGCTGGTAGTCCTGCAGTGTTGGAAAACAGTCGGGATGGTCATGTTCCAGGGTATTGATGACTGCAAAATCCGGTTCTAAGCCGAGGAACATGCGGTCATACTCATCTGCTTCTATAATGAAGATGTTGCCCTTGCCTGCATGCGCATTGCTTGCGAGGTTTTTCGAAACACCTCCAATAATGTAGCTGGGATCTTTACCGAGGGCGGTAAATACCCAGGAAATCATTGCGGTGGTCGTCGTCTTGCCATGCGTACCCGCAACCGCAATGCTCAACTTTCCCTGCATTAACCTGCCCAGGAATGCAGCGCGTTTGAGAACGGGGATGCCGGCTGCAACAGCAGCGATTACCTCGGGGTTGTCATCTGGTACTGCGGAAGACCGTACAACTACATCAGCACCTTGCACATTCCGGGCATCGTGACCTACCACAACCTTGATCCCAGCGCTTGCAAGGTCGCGTCCCAGGGGAGTGTCAGACCGGTCAGAACCGCTCACCGTATAGCCGCTTTCCAGGAGCACGCGTGCGATGGCAGAAAGCCCGGTTCCTCCAATGCCGATGAAGTGTATGTGTTCCATCAGATAAACACCACCAAAACAAATGCAAAACAAATAGCAACTGCAAAGTAAATAACCGGTATCGATAAGAATTCTGGAGGCAGAAATGCGAGCAATTTCAAGGCTGCATCACCTGCCGCAGTTCCAGCTACCGGGGCAGTGATAACATCAAAGGGATAACCGGCTGCATCCAGGAAATACCATAATGTTCCGAAGATCATGAAGCCATTGATGGCACCCAGGAAGAAACCAAGCAGTGAATCCTGGAACTTTTCTCGCATGAACTTGGGACTTTCAGCCAGCCTGGGCAGGTTGGGTGTTTCATATCCGAAGAAAACCAGGACCACGATAACGCCAAACCTTAACCAGAACACTGTATCGCCAGACTGTGTCATCAGATCATCCCTGACATACGGTACATATTTTTCCAGTACACCCAGAAGGAAAAGACCGAGGATGACCGAGAAAAGGACCAGCAGTTCTTTTGCCCAGCCGCGTGTAATACCGATCACCGCAAATAAAATGATGAAAACCCAGAAGAGAACTTGTAAACTGATCATGCGGCTCCTCCGGAAGAAGCACGGTTTCCTGCAGCCAGGGAAGTTAGCGCTGCAGCAATATCAGCTGCTGCTTGAGGCCTGGATAGCAACTTCATGGCTTTGCCCAGTTCTGAAAGCCTTCCTTCATCCCTGATTAGTCCCTGGATGGTGGAAAGCAGCCTGGAAGCAAGCTGTTCGTTTTCCAGCAGGACGGCAGCCTGATGGCGGACAAGGTAATCCGCATTTACTTTCTGGTAGCGCCAGGCAAACGGGTACGGAACCAGAATGGCCGGCAGGCCAAACAAAGGGAACTCGCCAAGCACAGATGCCCCAGCACGGGAGACTACCAGGTCGGCTGCAGCCAGGGCAGCGCCCATCTCCTCATGCAAATAGGGATAAGGATGGTAACTTGCAGCCAGTTCTGCCGGGATGCGGGCAGCCTCAGCAGCGGCTTCTTCCCAATCCAGTGTGCCGGTGATGTGCACTACCTGCATTTCGTGGAGCAGATCAGGCAGTACAGCCATAACTGCCCGGTTGATGGAACGGGCGCCTTTACTTCCTCCAAAAACAAGCAGCACTTTCCTGTCTTGATCCAGGCTGAGTGCCTGCCTGCCAGATTCCTTTGTAAAGTCACCTAGTTGATTGCGAACTGGATATCCGGTTACAATCATCTTCTTTGACTGAGTAAAGTATGTACGGCTTTCTTCAGCGGTAAGTGCAATGACATCCGAGAACCGGGCGAGGACTCTTAGTGCAAGACCAGGTTCAATATCCGGGACATACAATAAAGTTTGCTTTTTCAGGGCAGCTAATGCCATGGGTACCGCGACATAACCGCCGGTAAAGAGGAGTACATCCGGATTGAACCTGCGCAGGATACGACGGGAAGCCATCCAACCGCGGAAAAGCTTGAATAGGTTGGCTGGCAGTTGTTTCAGGCCGACACCATGCACTCCAGCAGCAGGGATGGTTTCATAAGGGATACCGGAGCGCGTTACCAGGCCGGATTCCATTCCGCCTTCTCCGCCAACCCAAAGAACTGGTTGAGCTGCGTTACCGAGTGCCTGCAGAACTGTTAGGGCGGGATACACTCCGCCTCCTGTCCCGCCGGCGCAGATCAACAACCGCATGTGCGCCAAACTCCTCTGCCTGTTTTTTGCCGGGCATGCTGTGCACACCCACATTCATCAAAATCCCTATCCCTGTCAATGTGGTCACCATGCTGGAACCGCCATAGCTGATGAAGGGAAGGGCATTGCCTGCAAATGGGAATACATTTACCATGACGCCGATGTTGATCAGCGCTTCAAACAAAATCCACACGGTGATGCCGCCTGCGATCAGCCTGCCGAGAAAGTCCGGAGCATTCTTGGCAACCTTGATCCCGCGCCAGGCCAGTACCATGAAAAGACCGATCACAAAAACTCCACCCAACAAGCCAGCTTCTTCAGTGATGACTGCGAATATGCTGTCTGTCCATGGAACCGGCAGCCCAAGGTATTTCGTACTTCCTTTGCCAATGCCTACGCCGAAAATCCCACCGCGAACGACAGCCTCAAGGGAGCGGCGGACGTGATCTGATGCATCCTGGAGTGACATCAACCCTTTCAGGTAGTCGCTTATGCGTTCCTGACCGGTCGAGCTGATCAGCACAACAATGGTTCCGATCATGATGACCATCGCCAGCGCGAGGAAGACATGACGGAAATTTGAACCCGAGAGGTAAAACAAAGCGCCGCCCAGGAATACGACCGTCAAGGTTGCACTGATATCCGGCTGCATGAAAATCAGGGCAGCTGTTCCACCTACGATAGCCAGCAGGGGAATGATGCCAAGGGTGAATGTATTCAACTGTTCATGATGACTGTTCATCCATACTGCCAGGTATAGGATGATCACCAGTTTCGCCAGCTCTGAAGGTTGAACTGAATTATTGAAAAGGGCTCGTGTGGGTACACCAACCGCCTGGGTTCCTACTATGAACACTGTAATCAACAACCCCAGCGTGATGATCATTGGATAGAGGATCCATTTGATATATATGTGGTAATCTACCTTGAAAGCGATAAGGGCTGCAATCAAACCGATAATAATAAAAACCAACTGCCGTTCAAGGATATATGATGCGGCTGCATTTTCACGGAGGACATAATTCCAGCTGGATGAGTAGACAAAGAGGATTCCGATAAGCAGCAAGGCAAAGACACAGCCCAGAAGCGGCAAGTCGATCTTCACCTTTTGCGGTGTCAGGTTGGTTTTCCGCACAAATGCCGGATTTACGTAAGTCTGTTGACCCATTGCCGAAACTTTTCGCCTCTTTCTTCGAAGTCTTTAAAAGCGTCAAAACTTGTGCAGCCCGGTGAGAGAAGGACAATATCTCCCGGCCTGGCTGCAGCCTGGGCAGCATTTATTGCCTCCTGCAAGGTGCTGCTGATTGATACCGAATACGTAGCTGATGAGCCATTGGCAGCTTGTAATTTACTCCTGATCATCTGGGCTGCTTCACCGAATAGCGCAATGTGGCGGATGCCCTGGTTTGTCATCGAGACCAGCTCATCCCATGGCAGGTTCTTATCCCTGCCGCCCAGGAGTAAAACAACCGGTTCCTGGAAGGAGCGTAAAGCAGCCATTGTCCTTTCGGGTGCGGTAGCGATCGAGTCGTTGTACCAGGCGACCCCATGTAATATGCGGACAAGCTCCAACCGGTGGGGTACACCGCTGAAACCGGCTACGCCATTCACCATTGCTTCAGCGGTTATTCCGGCAGCGTGGGCAATTGCACATGCAGCCAGAACATTAGAAACATTGTGGTCGCCTTTCAGCATGATCATCTCACGCGGCATCAGTTGTTCTTCGTTTATGCCCGTTGACAGCCATACCCAACCTTGGTCAAAAGAAGTACCGCGATATTCTCCTTCCGGCCGATTAAAACCGAAGGTAACCAGTGAACCCACAACTGACCCTGCCAGGCTCCAAGCGCCCGGGTCATCACGGTTCAACACTGCAACGTTATTTGCTGATTGATGGAGCAGGATTTGGGATTTTGCCTCGATATAAGCCTGCATGGTTCCGTGCCGGTCGAGGTGGTTGGGTGTGATGTTAAGAACGGCAGCAATATCCGGGCTGATGGTCATCTGGTCCAGCTGGAAACTGGAAAGTTCCAGCACCACCAGGTCTTCAGGCTGCATCTGGTCCACAAAAGTGATCAACGGCAGGCCGATATTTCCGCCAACCCAAACTTTTGCCGGGTGTCCAACCTCTGCCATGCGGCACACGAGGGTGGTAGTTGTTGTTTTACCCGCAGATCCGGTAATGCCAATGGTGCGGCAAGGAACAGCTTCCATGAATATCTGTGAATCGTTCGAAAGCGGGATACCCTTATGAACAGCTTGCTGTACGATTGGGAGGGATAACGGGATACCTCCGGAGAGGCAAAGCAGGTCAATGCCGTTTAGCAGTTCCACGGGATGGGATCCGAAAACCATTTCCACCCCCAGGTCCTGCAATGGTTGAAGGTCTACCGAAAACAGGTCAGGAGATTTGTAATCATTCAGAACAATATTGGCTCCATGGGAAGACAGGTAACGCGCCAGGGCCAACCCTTGGCGGGCAGCTCCAAGCACCAGTATTTTCTTCCCATTCCAGTTCTGTCTGTTCATACTAAGGCAATCGCAACTCCCAACAATGCCGATAACAGGCTGATGATCCAGAAACGCTGCACAACCTGTGTTTCACTCCATCCCAGCAGCTCAAAATGATGGTGCAGGGGCGCCATCTTAAACAACCGCTTTCCCTTGGTCATCCTGAAATAAAGGATTTGCAGGATCACACTGATCACTTCACTGACCGGGATAATGATGATCAAAGGCAGGAGCAGCCATTGACCGGTCATCAGAGAAATAACGCCGATGGTTGCCCCAAGCGCCAGTGAACCAGTATCACCCATGAACAACTCCGCCGGATGAACATTCCACCACAAGAAACCGAACAACGCCCCAACGATTGTGAAGCAGAAACGGGCAACAAAAACCTGTCCCTGCAAGATCGCAATAGCTCCAAAGGATATGAAAGCGGTCACCGAGATTAAACCCGCCAATCCATCCAGCCCGTCACTGAAGTTGACCGCATTGGAAGCACCGATGATGATGAATGCCGCAATCGGGACATACCAGATCCCGATCCAGATCGGTTTGTCATAACCTGGCCAGTAAACCTCTGGTACACCCAGGAGGTATTTCAGGCTGATTGCCAGCAGGACAGCAAAAACAACCTGGATGATGAACTTGGTACGGGCTCGCATACCCAAACCGCGCCTTTTTCCCCGGATACCTTCCCAATCATCAATTGCACCCAGGAGGCCGAAGCCAACCATGGCAGCAAGTGGGATAACAATTGCCCGGCCAAAGACTTCCAGCCCGATCAGGATGGTTGCATTCATCAGGATAGTGATTAAAAGGACTGGCAAAATGAACATGACACCACCCATCGTAGGGGTGCCCATCTTTGAGATGTGGGTGTCTGGACCTTCAACCCGGATGATCTTGCCGATCTTAAAATGCCGTAAGGTGCGAAGTAGTGGTTCACCCCAGATGACCGTCATCATGAAGCTCAGCAGGCTGAGGGCGATAGAAATGGCAGTCTCAGTCATTTTTTCTCTCCATCGCAGATACGATCTGGTCCATGTGCATACCGTGCGATCCTTTGATCAGGATGATATCGCCTGAGGTAAATTGGTTTTGGACAGCATCGATCACCTGGGCCGTAGTTTCAAAGCTGTGAATCTGGCTGCCAGCCATACCAGACTTTCTGGCAGCCTGGGCTATGTAAAGTGAACGTGGACCCACAGTGTACAGAACATCACAGATTTGGGCAGCCCGTGAACCGACCATTTCATGCCCGGATTGCTCGTAAATTCCCAGTTCAAGCATGTCACCCAAAATAGCAATCTTATGACCTTCCATATCTTCGAGCAGATTGAGGGCAGCCATCGTTGATTCTGGGGAAGCATTATAGGTATCATCCAGGATGAGTGCACCGCTTTCTGCTTTGACAACCACAAGCCGCAGCTGCATATGGCTTTGCTGCATGCCATTGATGATCTCCTGCCAGGTGAGGTTTTCCACCAGTCCAACAGCAACTGCCCGCAGTACAGTATGGACTGAGTGCTTGCCGATCAGCGGGACGCGGAGATACAATACCTCATTCTGGTAATGCAGCTGCAGGCGGATGCCTTCCAGTCCCATTCCGACTATCCCGTCTGCGTAAAGGTCGGCTCGCGGGTCGAGCCCATAGGTGAAAATCTGAGCCTGCGTCTTTTGTGCCATTGGAAGCACGTATGGATCATCATAGTTAAGGATCGCAACCCCATCAGGAGCAGGGGGTAAACTCTGAACCAGTTCAGATTTACCGCGGGCAATTTCCTCTTTCGTGCCAGCTCGTTCTGCGTGCACAGTACCAATATTGGTCACAACACCCACTTGCGGTTTTGCAATGCTGCACAGGAATTCGATCTCCCCGGGTACGTAAAAGCCCATTTCCAACACTGCATGGCTGTGCCCGGGTTTTACCTGGAGCAGTGAGAGGGGCAAGCCAATTTCGTTATTAAGGTTGCCGGGATTCTTAACTGTCGGGTAGCGCTGGCTGAGCACCTCTGCAACAAGCTCTTTTGTAGTGGATTTACCCACACTTCCAGTAATACCAATTACGCGTACATCCAGCTGCTGCCGCCAGAAAGCTGCGATTTTCTGCAGGGCTGCCAGTGTATCATCCACCCGCAGGCAGAAAGGCGGTTCCGGCAGCGGCAATGCCGGATCAACCGGGCGGCGGCGCAGGTCTAGGACAGGGAATGGCAGGGGAATATCTTTTTGGATGAGAGCGCACAAGGCACCGTGTTTGAATGCGTCTGCAACAAATTCATGCCCGTCAACATTCTCCCCGGGCAAAGCGATAAACATTCCGCCTGATTTAACCTGGCGTGAATCGATTGCGCCTTCATTGACCAACAATGCGGCTTGAGGGTGGGTGACACCGGTTAGAGCTTCTAGAATAGTGTTTACCGTAAACACAATATCCTCACTCATTTGCATACAGCTGCATGCGGATGTCATCAGGTGGAATATTCATATAGATAACCACCTGTCTAACGACATCTGCAAAAACGGGGGATGCAACTATCGATCCCCAGCGGTCGCTGGTAGGTTTTTCCAGCCAGACGTATACCAGGAATTGCGGATCATCTGCAGGGCCCCAGCCCACAAAAGAGGCGTTGGTCAATTCTGTAACATATCCCTGTCCAGGAATGGCGATTTCACCGGTGCCGGTTTTTCCAGCCACGTTGTAGTCTTCCACGAGCGCATTTGAGGCTTCCAGTTCAAGCGACTTCGCCAGCATCTCGGTCAATGTCTTTGCAGTTTCCTCAGAAATCGGGGTAAGCATGACCTGGGGAGTATATTCATAGGTCACCCCGTCCTGGATGGTTGCTTTGACGATGTGAGGGGTCATGATCTTTCCCCCATTTGCCACAGCAGAGACGGCTGTAATCATCTGGATTGGGGTAGTTGCAAGACCCTGCCCGAAGGAATTAGTGCCCAAGTTGGATAATGACCAGTAGGTATCTCCGGGGTAGCTCAGGGGGTAAATGATTTCCCCTGCCAGGTCAATGTTAGAACTCTTACCTATCCCAAAGTTGGTCAGGCTCTGGTAGAACAATTCCACGTCCATTTTCTGCGCGATCCATGAGAGGCAGACATTCAAGGAGTGCTGCATACATCCCTGCATATCCTGCAATCCCCACGCACCGCCATTCCAGTTGCGAATTACCGTGGAACCGATGGTGATACTGCCGGTGTCATTGAAGGTGGTTGAAGGGGTCACTGTCCCTGAATCCAACGCAGATGCCATTGTGATCACTTTGAAAACCGAGCCGGGTTCATAAGGGACACCGATTGCCCGGTTAAAGGAACCCATCTCCGGGAATTTCGCCAGTTCATCGGCATAATTGTTCAGGTCCATGCGGGGATTAGATGCCATCGCCAGTATCTCCCCAGTGCGGGGATCTTCGACAATGATCACACCAGATTGCGAACCGGTGCTCCTTACTGCGTTATCCAGGATGTTTTCAACACTTTTTTGCAGCTGCCGGTCAATGGTGAGGATCAGGCTTCCACCCGGTGGAATGTCTGGAATTTCCTTCATCTTGTTGGGATCATCGGATATTTCGATCGTCTGTACATTACCTTTCAACAGGTCGTCGTACTCTTCTTCGATCCCATAATAGGCAGGGCTGGTGCGGTCGTTAAATGCAACAAACCCAATCACGTTTGATGCCAGGGAAGATTCAGGGTAGGTGCGTACAAGATGAGGCCACCATTCCAACCCATTCAGGTTAAGGGCCGGCAGCTTGCGGGCAGTCTTTTTATCCTGCCGTTTCTCTGCATACTCCTGGAGATATCCTTCCAGGTAGTTGATCTTTTCCGGGTCGATAAAGTCATCCAGTACCAGGTAATAAATGCGTTTGTCAGGATCGGGCTGGCCGGCATTATATGCCTGCGCGCTGAGGATTTTCTCGCTGTAGTCCTTCCCAATCACATTGAACAGAGTCTGGATGATCTGGTCCTGGTTCTGGTTGGTATTAACTGAGTTTAAGTTGACCGATATTTCGTAAACTACCCGGTTTCCTGCCAGGACATTGCCATTCCGGTCGTAAATCTTACCACGTTCCGGGTAAATGGTTTCAAAACGGGTGTCCGGGCTAACCAGGTCGCTTCCAGTGATCATGATACGCACCATTTGTGCAACGATCACGGCTGCAATTACGGCGATTACCACCTGGATCACACGGACGCGGATAAAGAAATTGTCATGATTCACGGCAGCACCTTCAGGTTGCTGTCTGGGATGAGTATATATTCATAAAACCACTCCCAGAGCGATTGGGTGTAGCTTGGTTTGATGATGGGGGAGGTGCTTCCTATCACTGAAGAGACGGTTTCGATTTCAGGTAATTCCTTTCCAGTGTATCCTTCAACAACAATATAAATGACATCTTCCGGATCAACAAGCTGATAGCCGCTGGCAAGAGCGCGCTTTTCCATCTCTATAGCTGATGTCAGCCTGGCCCATTCAGTCAGCAGACTTGCATTTTCGTTTTCCAGGTTAGCGCGCTTGCTTTCCAGCTGCTGTATTTTAATTCCAGCAGTAGCTGACTGGGCAGAGATGTTCAGGTAAAGAAAGGCGATGATCGTGCCGCCCACCAGCGCCAGCGCGATGAACCCAAAGCGCTGAATTTGGATTCTCCAAGGAGCCTGCTTATAGGCCTGCTTTACCGTCTTCTTCATTCCAGCTTCATCCTGTAATCGGTCCCAATTTGACCGGTGCAACAAACTTGCCAGTAATCTTAAATTTTTTCTACTACCCGTAAACGAGCACTGCGGGCGCGGGGGTTTTCTTTCACTTCAATTTCATCCGCCATAATAGGCCGGCGGTTAATCTCGACAATGCTTGCCTTGTGCCCGCAAGTACATACGGGTTGTGCAGGTGGGCACAAGCAATCGGTGCTTTCTTTTCGAAAGAACTGCTTTACGATCCGGTCTTCCAGTGAATGGAAGGAAATAACCGCCAGCCTTCCGCCACTGGAAAGTACTCTGATCGCCTGGGGAAGGAAGGCTTCCAGTCCTTCAAGTTCACCATTGACTGCAATCCGCAGCGCCTGGAAGGTCCTTGTGGCCGGGTGGATCTTTTCCGCCTGCCTTCCTGCAGCCTTGGCAATCACTTCTGCCAGTTCCTGGGTCCGTGTAAATGGCCGGTTCTGGCAGATTGCCCGGGCGATCCGGCGGGATTGCCTCTCTTCTCCGTAGCGGTAGATCAAAGCGCCCAGCTCGGCCTCTTCCAGGGTGTTTACCAGCTCGGCTGCAGTGGTTCCCTGGTCAGGGTTGAAACGCATATCCAGAGGACCATCCTTGAGGAAGGAGAAACCTTTTTCCGGCTTGTCCAGTTGCATGGAAGAGACACCCAGGTCGATTACTATCCCCTGGGTCGACTCCCAGCCGGCTGCCTGAAGCTGATCCAGCAGAGTGGTGTAAGATGCATGGACCAGGGTGAACCTGCCTGAATAATCAGACAGGCGCTGGGTTGCAATCTCCAGCGCCTGAGGGTCAAGATCAAAGCCTAATAAGCAGCCGTCAGGTGAGCTTTTTTCCAAAATCCCCCTGGCGTGACCCCCAGCGCCTACCGTTGCATCAATATACCGCCCCGGGCTTTTCGGGCGTAAAGCAAGTATAATTTGATGGTAAAGTACTGGCAGATGGGGCGGCAGCATGATCTCTCCGCAGCCTATCCCTACCTGATAGATATGTCCAGATCAGCAAATCGTTTTTCGTCGGCTTTAGCCTCATCCAAGGTGCCTTGCTGCTGTTTCCAGCATTCAGGTGACCAGATCTCGAATGATTCGCCCATGCCGACAACAATGGCTTCATTCATAAGCCCGGCTTTCTCACGAAGAAATGCAGGGATCAGAATGCGTCCAGCACGATCAAATTCCACCTTGCTTGCACCGCCAAAGAAAATCCGCTTAAATTCGCGTGCCCTCGGATTGGTAAGGCTTAATTTCTCAATTTTTTCGGTCATAACCTCAAAGTTTTCTTTGGTAAGGACCAGGAGATTAGCATCAAAGCCTTCGGTTATGTATGCCCCATCTTCCAGTGATTCGCGGAAACGGACCGGAATGGTCATCCGGCCTTTTTCATCGATGGAATGCTGGAACTGGCCCAAGAACATTTGTTCTACCTCTCCTATACAAGCGGAACGCCGGGAAAGTTCCGGCGTTCTCCTTCAATTTCTCCACTATTAACCACTAATTACCACATTTGTACACAGTATATACGAAATCAAACAAAAATGCAATAGGCATTAAAAAATTTTAAGTTTTCTGACCACCAACTTCTCGCGCTTTTGCTTATACTTAATTAGCTGAATGTCATTACCTTCCAGGAGTGAAAATGAAACCACAATTATTTGCACTGCTTACTGCATTTTTCTGGGGAGTTGGCGGATATTTCGAAAAAAAAGGCCTTCATTTGGGCAACCTGAGCCCGCAAATGGGGATCACGATCCGGACCTTTATCGCTTTCCTCATCTTGGGGTTTGTCAGTTTCCCGCAATGGAAGAACATTCCCCATACCAATCCCAAAGCACTGCTTTATATGGTGGTGGGAGGTGGGGTTATGGCTGGCGCAGCCGGAATGTTGTGTTTTTACACAGCTATTAAAGGCGCTCCGTTAGGAAAGGTTATGCCGATCGCGTTTACCTCTCCGCTTTTTGGGGTGATTATGGGAATTCTTTTTGCCGGCGAACCGCTGACATTCAAGACGATTGCAGGCATGCTGATGACCGTGGGGGGAATTGTACTGTTGACCTTTGGGTAAACCAGTCGCAGCTTTAAAAAACTGAATATTTCAGAGGAATTCGATATCCAGACCGGATTCCTGTTTTATGCCAGTTTTCTGACTTTAGGGTAGCGGATTGCCACGAATATCCCATAAATCAAGGAAACAACCGCAGTAATCCCGACTGTAAGCGGTGCACCGATCCAGTCTGAAAAGAATCCTGCTTGCAGACCACCCAGGCGCATCATACCCTGGAACGACAGACTGTACAGGCTCATCACCCTGCCGCGCATGGCATCTGGGGTGGCGATTTGCATCAGGGTGTTGGCAAGGGCATTCTGGCAGACAAAGTTAAAGCCGATAAATAACAACAACAAGCCTGAAACAATGAAAGAACGGGAGAGGGCAAACAGGACCAGGAACGCGGGAAAACCCAGGTTGCCGATCGTCAGCCATGTCCCTCTGCGCAATGTGTCTGTTGTAGAGGCAATGAAAAATGCCCCGATGACGGACCCGATACCCAAAGTGGTAAGCAGAATTCCGAGCGGCAGTGCTTCTGGTGAGCGGCAGGACATCAGGCCTGTTTCAGGATTGCACATAAAGTCAATGACAGGTTTGGCGTTTGACCCGAGCACATCACCCGCAAAAACCGGCATCAGGGTGCTGTACGGCATGGACAAGAACGCGCTGACTGCAACCAGGCTTGTAAGTACCAGAAGTACCTGTTGTTTGGAAATAAACTTCAAGCCTTCAGCCATGTGGGTGAGGGTCTTTTGTTTTTCGTTGCCAGCTGGAGGTTTCGGCAGGTCGCGCATATTAATCAGGCTGACAATGACAGCAATAAAAGTTAAAGCGTTAATGAAAAATGCCGTACCTTCTCCGGTGGCAGCAACCAGCAAACCGGCTGCAGCTGGCCCAAGGGCGCGGGCCATGTTGAACATGGCAGAATTCAAACCGATCGCATTGGAGAGGTCCTCCTTGCCTTCCACCAGTTCTATGGTGAAAGCCTGGCGGGCGGGGGTATCCATAGCCTGGGCAGCGCCGTTCGCAAACGCCAGCAGGTAAACATGCCAGACCTGCACGGTTCCAGTCCATGTCAATACAGCCAGAATGAGCGCCTGCAAAAGCATGGAAATCTGGCTGATGAGAAGAACTGTTCGTTTGGAAATCCGATCTGCAAGCGAACCGCTCCATAAGGAAAGGGGAACAAGGGGAATAAGTCCGATAAAACTGATGATTCCCAGGGAAGCAGCGCTGCCTGTCAGCCGGTAAACGAGAACCTGTTGTGCCATCGTTTGCATCCAGGACCCTACCAGTGAGATGGTTTGCCCAAAGAACCATAAGCGGTAGTTTCGATGGCGTAAAGAGCGGAATGTTTTCGGCCAGCGTGTGGTTTTTTCAGTTTCTGCTGCAGGCTGCAATGAATCTACTGACATAACTACATGATTATACCCCCTGCAGGATCAACCCTCAATCCCAGGCTTCCTGCGGTACCCCTTCTTGGTCGCATGCAGTTTCTTTGATTGCAGCCGTCTTGCCTGGGCGGCTTTAGAAGGGCGGGTTGGTTTTCTTTTTCGGGGAATTGAAGCCGCTTTCTCGATCCAGCTTTTTAGCCGTAGAAGAGCATCCTCACGGTTCTGTTCCCGGGTGCGGAAGCGCCGGGCAGTGATAATAAAGATCCCTTCCGAAGTGATCCTTTTACCGGTAATCCGGATCAGGCGGCGCTTTACCTGTTCTGGAAGTGATGGTGAGTTAATTACATCAAAGCGCAGCTGGACCGCAGTTTCCACCTTATTTACATTCTGTCCGCCAGGCCCTGAAGACTGGGAATAGTCAAAATTTACCTCTTTTTCAATGGCAGAAAATAGATCCAATTCCGGCCGCATGTTGAAATCCTTATATGGATTGTAACCATATCCATCTTAGCCTGTATTTTCTTTGAACTTTATGCAGGCAGAGAACGCCCGCATTGCGCTGGTAAGGTTGTTTCCCTCAATCATCCACAGGCTTTCATCCTGTACTGCTGCGCCTGTGTTCACCGCTACGATTTCACCTGGCAACACCTCGCGGTCGTAATTTACCTGGATCCAGGCAACCTTATGGGACCTGAAAATGTCTATTGGCAGGCTGTCGCACAACCATTCGACATAGCGGCTGTTATTGACATGCCCGATCATGTCAATGGCGCTATATGCGGGTGTGAACCGCATGCTTTCGGTAAGGCTGCTATCAATATTGATTTTCTCCAAGGTTTCATCCAATCCATGACGGTCGGGCAGCCCGGGTAGGTTTAGGTCACTGGCTTGCAATGGCACCAGCCTGTGGGTATTCGAATTGATCACCAGCCAGGCGGATGTAGCAGCAGCCAGTTTGTTCCCGCTGACATCCGTGACCTCAAAATCACGGATGAAAAAGAGCTTCTGCTGGATGGTCTTCGGCCATGTCCGGATAATGATCTGATCTCCGGGGTGTGGGAAGCGGAAAAACTCGATTTTCATACGGGAATGTACCCAGTGCAGGTTCCTGGAAAGCATTTCTTCATAACCGAAACCTAAAATGCCTGCATGCACAGCTGCCTGTTCGGTTAGCTGCTGGAAAAATGATGCGGGTTTCCAGTTACCTTTAAAATCGCATTCAAAAAAGGTAACCTTGTGGGTGACTTCGTAGATGGGCTGGTTACTGTTGTTCATGGCTTCCTCGATACTGATGTCAATAACTGCTGTTTCAGTGCCTTTTCAGTTGCAAGTTTAACATGAAAATAGCCTAGAGGACACGAAAGCCAGGACATCCTCCACAAAACAAGGAGAGTCTGCCCTGGCTATTGTTTTAGCTTTTTTTAACCCAGGTTACTTCTTGGTAAAGGTCAAGCTGCCACCGGCTTTATCCACCAGGATGGTATCTCCCTCTGTATATTCGCAGCTCAGCAGTTTCATGGCAAGTGGATCCTGCAGGTCGCGCTGGATAGTCCGCTTCAAAGGCCGGGCGCCAAAAGACGGGTCGTAACCTGCTTCGGCCAGGTAATCACGAGCTTCCGATGTGACCTCTACTTTGAAACCCCTTTCAGTGATGAGTTTTTCGATCCTCTCAAGCTGAATGTCCACAATTTTGCGGATATCCTCTCTATCCAGCGGGTAAAAAACGACCAGTTCATCGATGCGGTTAAGGAACTCAGGCCGGAAATGCGCCTGAAAAACCCGGGTGATCTCCTCCCGAGTGACTGTAACACCGTTATCCCACAGCTGGTTACCCAGGTTTGAGGTCATAATGACTACTGTATTGGTGAAGTTGACCGTCCTGCCCTGACCGTCAGTCAGGCGACCGTCATCGAGCAGCTGCAACAAGACGTTGAATACTTCGGAATGCGCTTTCTCAATCTCGTCCAGCAATACCACGCTGTATGGCCTGCGCCGGACCGCCTCGGTCAGTTGACCACCTTCGTCATATCCTACATAACCAGGAGGTGCGCCAATCAGACGGCTGACGGTATGTTTTTCTTGATATTCGCTCATGTCAATCCGGATCATGGCATGTTCATCGTCGAAAAGGAACTCTGCCAAGGCGCGGGCCAGTTCAGTCTTACCAACACCGGTAGGTCCAATGAAAATGAACGATCCAATTGGACGGTTCGGATCCTGCAAACCAGCGCGTGCCCGCCTGACAGCATTCGATACAACCCTGATAGCATCTTCCTGCCCGACAACACGCTTGTGCAACCGTTCTTCCATGTGCAGCAGTTTTTGCGTTTCACCTTCCATCAGGCGTGAGACCGGTATTCCTGTCCAACTGGCTACAACCTCAGCGATTTCTTCGGCATCTACTTCTTCTTTTAGTAACGCACCTGCAGATTGGATAGCTTTTAGCTGATTTTCCGTTTCTATCAGTTTGGCTTCCAGTTCGCGCAGGGTACCGTAGCGCAGGCGGGCAACTTTTTCAAGGTCAGCGACCCGTTCTGCCTTTTCAATCTCAAGGCGGGTTTGTTCAATCTTGCCCTTTGTTTCACGCAATTCTGCAATTACTGCTTTTTCGTTCTGCCAGCGGGTGGTTAGGTGTGATGAGCGTTCTTTAAGATTTGCCAGTTCTTCTTGTAATTTTTCCAGTCGTTCTTTGGATGCCTTATCGGTTTCTTTTTTGAGCGCTTCCCGTTCGATTTCCAGTTGCATGATCTCACGATCGACAGAATCCAGAAGCTGTGGCTTTGAGTCGATCTCTGTCCGAAGGCGGGCAGCCGCTTCATCGATCAGATCGATGGCTTTATCTGGAAGACGCCGGTCGGGGATGTAGCGCTGCGAAAGAGTGGCTGCTGCGATGACAGCCGGGTCGGTAATGCGCACTCCGTGATGGACCTCGTAACGTTCTTTCAATCCGCGCAAGATACTGATGGTATCTTCAATAGAAGGTTCATCCACAAAAACCGGTTGAAACCTGCGTTCCAGGGCAGGATCCTTCTCGATATGTTCGCGATATTCATCGAGTGTCGTCGCTCCAATTAAATGCAGTTCTCCGCGTGCAAGCATTGGTTTGAGCATATTTCCGGCGTCCATAGCCCCTTCTGCTGCCCCGGCGCCAACAACCGTGTGCAATTCATCAAGGAATACGATGATCTCACCCTGTGAATCGGTGATCTCCTGCAGGGCAGCTTTCAGGCGCTCTTCAAATTCGCCCCGATATTTTGCCCCGGCAACCATTGCTCCCAGGTCAAGCTGGATGATGCGTTTCTTTTTCAATCCTTCAGGCACATCGCCGTTGACAATCCGCTGGGCGAGCCCTTCAGCAATTGCTGTCTTTCCAACCCCAGGTGCGCCGATAATGGCCGGGTTATTCTTGGTGCGGCGGGAGAGGATTTGCACCACCCGCCGGATTTCCTCATCGCGACCGATGACAGGGTCAAGCTTCCCCTGGCGTGCGTAAGCTGTAAGGTCACGCCCGTATTTCTCAAGCGCCTGGTACGTGCTTTCAGGATTTTCACTGGTCACCCTCTGGCTGCCGCGGATGGATTTAAGAGCATTCAAAATGGCATCCTTGGTCAGCCCGTAGGATGCCATGCGCTTGCCTTCGATGGAATCACTTAGTCCCAATAGCAAGTGCTCGGTGGAAACAAATTCATCCTGCATTCCTTTCGCATACTTTTCCGCTGCTTCCACGGCTTGAACGAATGCATTCGATAGGCCAGTTTCTACATTGCTGCCATGCACCTGGGGGCGGTTTCCTAATTCCTGGTTGATCTCATCACGAATCGCCAGCACACTGCCGGTAATTTTGGTAACGATTGCTGGTACTACACCATCATTCTGCTGAAGCAAAGCCAGCAGGAGATGAATAGGCTCGATCGTCTGGTGGTGATGATCACGGGCAGCCTGCTGTGCCTGGTAGATTGCCTCACGGCTTTTTTGGGTAAATTTTTCAAGATTCATTAATCCCTCCGGTTTCCTGCATTAGTAATATAACGGATAAATATCAAAACCAGGTCAGTTTCATGTAAACAATTCATTAGAAATATCAAAGTGATCCTTTACTACCGAAATTTGAAGGGATTTTTTTATATTAACCTCACAATACGATACAATCAATTTTGGAACACTTAATGAAAATTTTCCAGGCTTCTGCACTAAGAATTGGCTTCCAAATTGTGGCAGGTATTTTCTTCACTGCCATAATTACATTGATGATGTATCCGATCAGAGAATTCCTGGGTTCTCAAATTGTTGCCTTAATTTTTCTGCTTCCAGTTCTTTTTTCGGTTTATTTCCTTGGATTGCTCCCAGCAATAATCACATCGGTAACATCGTTCCTTTGCCTGAATTATTTCTTTATCCCTCCGTATTACAGCTTTCTGGTCCATAAAGGACAGGATTTTGTCACGCTGCTGGTGTTTCTCTTGATCGCGGTTTTCACCAGCCAGTTGATCGATAAGGCACGAAAAGGAACACAGCTTGCCCGACAGCATGAGATGGAGGCAACCAGCCTCTACCAGTTGTTGCTTGCCCTTTCTGCTAAGGCTGATACCGGCAGTATCGCCGGAACAGTCGCAGAACATACTTTGAGGACGATCCCATGCAGCCGGGTGGAGGTTAACTTGAATTCCTCTAAAGTGATACCTACAGTAGTAATCAATAAGCCGGCGAATACCACAGACGGAGGCAGTTCATATTTATTCACTTATCCTATGCTTTCTTCACTCAGTGAGGAAGGCAGCATAAAGGTATGGGTTGATCACCAGGTGTTGACTGGAGATGAAGACAGGTTATTGAGCATGTACGCTAACCAGGGGGCTCTGGCCTTGGAACGTTCCAGACTGATGGCTATAGAGACCCATGCCCATATTCTGGAGGAGACTGATCAGGCTAAGAGCACCTTGCTGGCTTCAGTGTCGCACGAATTGCGCAGTCCGCTGGCAGTGATCAAGGCATCTGTTTCGAGTTTACGCAGTGGGTTGGTTGAGTGGGATTCTGAAGCGCGCCAGGACCTGTTATCCTCTATTGAAGAAGAAACGGATCACCTGAATTTCCTGGTGGGCAATTTGCTAGACATGTCGCGCATTGAAGCTGGAGCACTCACTCTTCATATGAAGTGGAATTCACTTTTGGAAATCGCAAATGCGTCGCTTCAGCATATGCAAAAAGTCCTGGAGCCATTTCGTGTCGAGGTGGGAATTTCTTCTGACCTTCCCCTTGTGTATACAGATTTCATTTTGATGGACCAGGTATATACAAACCTCTTGAGCAATAGTGTTAAATTTGCTTCACCTGGGACCCGAATTTCACTTTTGGCTTATCCCGAAGAAGAAAATGTGCATGCAATTGTAGAAAATGAGGGTCCTGGAGTACCTGAAGAAGATCTGGACCGAATTTTTGAAAAGTTCCACCAATTACACAAAAATGACGGGGTGATGGGAACAGGCTTGGGGTTATCCATCTGCAAGGGTATCGTCAGTTCACATGGAGGGAATATCTGGGCTGAGAACCTGCAAAAGGGTTTTGCATTTCACTTTACATTACCCGCCAGGCCTGCAGGCGAATCTCCCCACATCCCTGTGGAGAAAGACGATGAATAAAGACCCATTAATCCTGATCATTGACGATGAACCTCAAATTTTACGGGCGCTGAAAACTATCTTAACCGCCCGTCATTTCCAGGTTGAAATGGCCAGCACTGGCGAGGAGGGGATCGCCCTGGCTGTAGCTACACTGCCCCAGGTGATCATCCTGGACCTGACCCTGCCGGATATGGATGGAATAAAAGTCTGCGAAGAGATCCGGTCCTGGTCAAAGGTGCCCATTATTATTCTCTCCGTTAGAGACGGCGAAGTAGATAAGGTAGCAGCGCTAGATAAAGGTGCAGATGATTACCTGACCAAACCTTTTGGAATAGAAGAACTGCTGGCACGCATCCGAGTTGCCCTGCGCCACTCACAGCAAACAATCGGTAATTTATCCAGCATCGTACGAGTTGGCGGGTTGAGCATTGACCTGGTTAATTATTCTGTTACCCAGAATGGGGAAGCAATCCACCTTACCGCTACCGAGTTCAAGCTCCTGGCGTACCTGGCCAGTAATGCTGATAAAGTGTTGACTCACCGTTCGATCTTGATCCATGTATGGGGAGATGCAGATGCGGATCACATTGAGTATTTGCGTGTTTTCATAGGCAACCTGCGCAAAAAATTAGAGACAGACCCTGACCAGCCTGCCGTTATTTGCACAGAACCCGGGATCGGCTACCGATTCATTACCGGTGAATAATTTTTATCTTTTCTTTACTTTTTTCCCCACTTTTTTGTGATGTCTTAACTCTGTTTGGGTAAACTTCCTTTTACTTCCATCCTTTACAACCTGGATGGGAATAATTGGAGTTTCATAATGACAGATACACCTGTGTACAACAACATTTTTGAACAAACCACCACCCACATGCCCAAGACAAACTGGCAATCGTGGTTGACCGGACGACCTTTATCGACTGCAGATGCACCCCACCAGACGATTGGCAAGCTGATTGGGCTGGCTGTTTTTTCATCGGATGCGCTGTCTTCGGTAGCCTATGGACCGCAGGAAATCCTGATAACCCTTTTTGCTGCAGGCATCAGCGGATTGAAATTTGCATTACCGGTTGCGGTGGGAATTGTTGTCCTGCTGGCAATCCTGACCTTTTCCTATGAGCAGACCATCCATGCCTACCCTGGCGGGGGAGGCGCGTATATTGTTGCCCGTGATAACCTGGGGATTCTCCCTGCGCAGGTAGCCGGAGCAGCCCTGCTGACTGATTATGTGTTGACGGTGTCCGTTTCGATCTCTTCAGGGGTTGCACAGATTATCTCCGCTTTTCCAAATTTGGACCGTTTCAGGATCGAAATCGCGGTTGCGATGATCTTATTTGTCATGGTGATCAACTTGCGCGGTGTAAAAGATTCAGGGATTACGTTTGCAATTCCCACATACTTTTTCCTGATAATGATCACCTTGACGGTGTTAACCGGATTTGTGCGGTATTTCACGGGAACATTAGGGGTGTTGGCTGACCCACCTTCTGCCGAGGTCCTCTCGACCCAATCAGTAACCCTCTTTCTGCTGCTGCGGGCGTTCTCTAATGGCACCTCTTCAGTAACTGGCGTAGAAGCAATCTCCAACGGGATTACAGCTTTTAAGGAACCGCGCAGCAAGAATGCAGGAATTACACTGATTTGGATGGCATTCATTCTGGGAACCCTTTTACTGGCGATCACCTTTCTTGCCACTAAGATAGGTGCGGTGCCTTCGGAAGGTGAAACCATCATTTCCCAGATCGCTCGCACAGTCCTGGTGCAGCGTGGTCTGCTGTACATCCTGGTATTGTCATCCACCACAGTGATTTTGATGATGGCCGCCAATACTGCCTTTGCCGATTTCCCCAGGCTGGGTGCGCTGCATGCAATTGATGGGTTTCTGCCACGCCAGTTTGCCTACCGGGGCAGCCGTCTGGTCTATTCGTATGGCATTGTTGCCCTGGCACTGATCTCCTCCCTTTTGGTAATCTACTTCAAAGCCAGTGTGTCCACACTGATCCCGCTTTATGCAATCGGCGTATTTCTGTCATTTACCCTTTCGCAGGCAGGAATGGCGCACCGCTGGTGGAAATCCGGTCATTTAAAGCCAGATGAAGAGGTAAAAGAATTGGGATCCATCCTGCTGCATGAGAAAAGCTGGCAGGCCAAAATGATTGTCAATGGGATCGGCGCTGTTTGCACATTTATTGTGATGATAGTCTTTACAATTACAAAGTTTAAAGAAGGCGCATACATTGTAATTATCCTGATACCCCTTCTGGTAACCATTTTTGTGATGATTCACAGGCATTATGCCGGGCTGGCAACGCAGCTTACCCTTGAAAGCTACAATGATAACAAGCGCATAACCCGCAACCGGGTTATCATGCCGATTGCCGGTGTCCATCGCGGTACACTCGAAGCGCTTAGTTTTGCTGCCACCATTTCTCCAGATGTGACCGCTGTTCATATAGCAATTGACGACCTGGAAGTGGCAAAATTAAAGGAAAAATGGAGTGTGTGGGGGAACGGGGTGCGGCTGGTGATTTTGCATTCACCTTACCGGTTGTTCATTGAGCCACTGCTAAGTTATATTGACTGCCTGGATGAGATCAGCCTGCCGAATGAATTGATCACCATCGTGGTGCCCCAGTTTGTCCCCAAGCACCAGATCGCCAATTTACTGCATGCCAGAACAGCAGATACCCTTCGCAAAGCGCTGCTCAACCGCAGGAATATTGTGATTACCGAGGTGCCTTACCAGGTGGGATAAGGCTGCTTGCTACTCCATCATCCTGGCGCGGTATTGCAGGGCTTCCGCCAGGTGGGTGACGGAGATGTGTTCGGCATGTGCCAGGTCGGCAATGGTGCGGGCTAGCTTCAAGATGCGGTGGTAAGCCCGGGCAGTAAGGTTCATCTGGCTCATGGCAGATTTCATCAATGCTTTGCCGGGCTCATCCAGGCTGCAGAATTTGCGGATCTCAGCCGGGCGCATGTCGGCATTACACAGGATGCCGCTGCTTCCATCCTGCGAAAAGCGCTCGCGCTGGACAAGCCGGGCAGCTTCAACCCTTTCGCGGATCACGGCTGAGGGTTCCCCGGTGCGTTTATCCGAAAGTTTTTCATACTCCACCCTGGGCACCTGGATGTGGATGTCGATCCGGTCGAGCAGGGGGCCGGAGATGCGTTTCTGGTATTTCTGGATGGTGCCGATGGCACAGGTGCAAGGCCGGGTGGGATCGCCATAGAAACCGCACGGGCAAGGGTTCATGGCAGCCACCAGCATGAAGTTGGCCGGAAAACTTAATGTACCCTGGGCGCGGGAGATGGTGACCACTTTATCCTCGATTGGCTGGCGCAGCACTTCAAGCACGCGCGGCCCGAATTCGGGCAGTTCATCCAGGAAAAGCACACCGCGGTGCGCCAGTGAGACCTCGCCGGGATGCGGCCAGTTGCCGCCACCCACCAGCCCGGCATGGCTGATGGTGTGATGCGGGGCACGGAATGGCCTCCAGCGGATGAGCGGGGTGTCATCCGGCAGCATATCCGCCACCGAATACACCCGGGTAACATCTAACGCTTCTTCAATGCTCAATGAAGGCAGAATGGCAGGCATGGCGCGTGCCAGCAGGGTTTTTCCGGATCCGGGAGAGCCCATCATCAACATATTGTGTCCCCCAGCCGCTGCAACTTCAAGGGCGCGTTTAACATGCTCCTGGCCTTTTATTTCCTGGAAATCAGTCTGGATGAATGGTTCAGGGGATTCAGGTGTGCTGATCGTGTGCGGTGTGATGACCTGCTGGCGGATCAGGTGGCGGTACAGGTCGGTCAGGTTCTGGACCGGGATCACTTCGATTTCAGGAATCAGGGCTGCCTCATCCGCATCGGATGCAGGGACTATGATCTGCTCAAAATGATTCTCGCGTGCCAGGGCTGCCATGGGCAGGATACCGCGGGTATGCCTGACGGTGCCGTCGAGTGAAAGCTCCCCCACGATGAGCACTTTTTCGAGCGGGGGAAGGGGAAGAATGCCCATCATGGCGAGAACACCGATGGCGATGGGCAGGTCGTAGGCTGGTCCCTCTTTGCGAACAGATGCAGGAGCCAGGTTGACTACCACGCGTTTACGGGGGAAATCCAGGCCGGTGTTCTTGATGGCTGCCTGGACGCGCTCCCGGCTCTCCTGTACGGCAGTGTCCGGCAGGCCGACAATGGTCATGCCGGGCAGACCCTGGCCGGTGTCCACTTCTACTTCCACAATGACGCCGTCCAGACCAATAACGGCGCAGGAAAAGACGCGTGCAAGCATGGGTTTAGTGTAGATGGTATTGGGCTGGATGTCAAACCGCTGGGGGAATGAGCGAAACTTTCAAAGCAGACAGGATGGGTTCGATCGGGCTGTAAATCGTTACCAGGCTGGAACCGCCAAACAACAGCCCTATAACCTGGCTTGTTCCGGCAGAAAAGAGCACAGACCCGGAGTCGCCCCCCATGCACATGGTGCTGGTGATAATCTGATCCTCAAATCGGGCAGACTGGTTGTCACCATAGCTGATGTTCACAGTTGCATTGAGGACTTCAATGGTCCCTTCTGTCACTCCGGTTGTACGGCCTGACTTGCGCACTTGCATATCCAGGATGGCATCCGCAGTTCCTGAGGGTATCCCGATCCCTAAAACTTCTGGAACTACCATTTGCGGATTGAGTGGTTTGGCCACTGCGGCATCCATATAGTTGATCCTGGGCAAGAGACCTTCAAAAAACTGCTTCAGTTTCTCATTTTTGAACCAACTGGCAAGCAGCAGCCCAAGGCGGATGAGAAACTCTGGAAGCTTTATTGCGCTTGCTTCACCCTGGAACCGGATCGGGATGAAACGTGAAAGGTTGGCCAGGGTGTCCTCGCCCGCAATTCCCCCGTCAATTCTGCCTTGCTGCAGGACAGGATCATAAACACTGCAGGCGTTGCTATTAGCAAGCACATGGTTATTCGAAAGGATCAAAGGTTCGCCACTGACCAGGTCGTACACCAGGCAGCCAAGGGTACCGGCGGTAACCTGGAAATGACCGGTGCTGATTCCACCAACTGCCGGCCGCCAGCGTTCCAGGCGGCTGGTCATAGCCCGCAAGTGACCGACTTCGACCACATCCGTTTGAACACCGTCCAGTACGGGTGGGATGGTAGCCCCTTTCGGAAGGGAATCAACCGGCACCTTTGCGCGCACCAGGGTGACCAGGCTCAAGCCTTCCAGCTTATTTCCACCGGTTTTCTTGTGACCGATACCAACACCAACCACGTTTGGAAGCGCCAGCAGGAAGTCCTGGTACTGGGAGCGTAAAACCTTCAGTTCATCAAATAAATCTGTCACAATTTCCTCTAATTAGTAACCAAAAGCTGCTTCTCAGTTGTCCAATCAACCTGATTGACAGCCACCCAGTCAAGTGATACATTCCTACCCGGTCAGATGCTGGGCGGAAGCAAGTCTCCTGATCCCATCAGTGCAAGTTGTACGCCAGTAGTTTGCCGCATTACATTAAGGGAGAAAAGTTGTATGTCTGATAGATTAATGGGAACCGTTAAGTGGTTCAATGCCACCAAGGGCTATGGTTTTATCGGCCGTGAGGATGGCGGTGCGGATATTTTTGTTCACTTCTCAGCAATCGAGATGGATGGTTACCGGCGGTTGCGTGAAGGGCAGCAGGTTGAATTCTCGGTGGAGGACGGTCCGAAAGGGCTGCAGGCTGCCGGGGTGAAGCCGGTTGAATAACCTCAACAATTGAATATCAGGAGCCGCAGGGATGCGGCTCTAATTTTTTAAACCGCCTTATTCGATTAGCCCGCTCTCTAAACCGGAAAAATAGGCAATGATCTTAATATATTCGCTCAAGGTAGCCTGGCGCCCCTGGCTGGTCGCCCACCAGGTGGTGCTCCTGTACCAGTGGTTTCTGACCGGACGGACGTAAAGATCGATACCTGAATCCCTGAATACAGACCGGAATATGAGGCGGGTTCGGAAAGTATGGAATGGGTCGGTAACAATGATGAGCGATTGAAAACCGCGTTTTTGGGCCAGGTTGAGGATTTCCACGGCTTCCTGGCGGGTACTGAAGGCAGCCTGGCTGGTGACCAGGATAGAAGAATTCGGCACTCCTTCACCAATGGCTATCTGTTTAAACAGGGTGGTGGTTTCAGTGACCTTATCACCTTCCCGGGGGGTGATTTCAGTAAGCACCAGCCATTCCCCCATCTTTTCCATGAACAACCGCGAGCCTTCTTCCACCCGCGACATGTCACCCCCGCCGCTCAATACTGCTATAGCGTCGGATTCTCTCAGCGGATCGGCAATGATCAGGATGCCGCCGGCTGCTGTGAGGATAAATTCACCTGCCAGCACAACAACAATGAGTAGAACAGGCACCAGGAGAAAGAGGGATAAACCCCTGCAACCTTTTGCTGGTTTGGTACTGGCAGCAGTCTGGTTCATTTTCTATCCTTTGATGGCCCTGGCCATTCGGTTCAATCCATCTTCCAGGAATGACCTGGGACAGCCGAAATTGAGCCGCACAAATCCCTCCCCGCCATGACCGAATTCTTCCCCTGCGTTCAGGGCAACCTTGCCTTCCCGCAGGAAGAAATCAGATGGCGGCTCATCCAGTCCAAGCCCGTGGCAATCGATCCATGCGAGGTAAGTTGCTTCGGGGCAAGAGGTTTTTAAGGCAGGCAGCTCTGACTGGATGAATTTCACCAGGTAATCACGGTTTGATTCCAGGTATGCGATACACTCCTTCAGCCACTCTTCACCCTTTTCAAAGGCAGCTTTGGCTGCAATTTGGCCCATCATGTTCGTACCGCCGGTCAACCCCCGGCAGGAATTCCTGAAACGGCTGCGTAATTCCGGGTTCTGGATGATGGCAAAGGCAAAATCCAACCCTGCTATATTGAATGTCTTACTTGGCGCCATCAGGGTGATAGCGTTTTGAGCAATTTCAGGCGATAGGGAGGCAATGGGAATGTGTTTATGTCCAGAAAAGATAAAATCGCAATGGATCTCGTCTGAACAGATGACCGTGCCGTTTGAGAGACAGGCTTGTGCCATCTCTTCCAATTCCTCCACTGTAAATACCCTTCCGACCGGGTTGTGCGGGTTACACAGGATAAACATGGCTGTAGAGGGTGATACCTGTTTCGTGAATCCCGTCGTGTCAATACTATAGGAGCCGTCTTGATTGTGTACCAGCGGTGAATCCACTCGCTTTAGCCCGGCACAAGATGGCGCCCGTAGAAATGGCGGGTAAACAGGAGTTTGAATCAAAATCTCCTGGGAAGAACCTGAGAACATTTGGGCGGCCAGGTTAAAGCCAGCCACAACACCAGGGGTGAAAACCAGGTCTTCAGGGTTGATTTGCCAGTTGTACAGCCTGTGCATCCGATCGACGATCACCAGCTTCAATTCTTCCGATTCCATGGCATAGCCGAAAATGCCGTGGTCAACGCGACGGTGCAGCGCTTCCATCACGGCTGGGGGGGCTAAAAAGTCCATATCTGCTACCCACATGGGTAGCACATCCTCATTAAAAAGCTTCCACTTGAAGCTTTCGGTACTGCGTCGATCGGGGCAATGGTCAAAGTCAAATGGCATCGTGAAATCCTCAATGATTTTTCCCCATTATAACCACAATACCTTCGCTTAAGTGTGGGGAGCTGTGTGGAGAGACTGTTTTGCAGGTTGGTGAAAACTGGTATACTCACCGGTAATCTATCAGTGCCATGAAAAAAGCAGCCTTCACTTTCCAGCAGCCTAACTTCTTTACTAATCCCGGTTGGCAGGATTATGGATTGCTGGACAGCGGCAATGGCAGAAAGCTGGAGAGGTTCGGGGGAATCCTCCTTGACCGCCCGGAAGCAGAAGCGATCTGGCAGCCTGCTTTGCCAGTTCGGGAATGGCAAAGAGCCGATGCGGTTTTCCATGCCACGGCTGAAGAGAGTGGGGGGCATTGGGAATACCGCCGCAGCCTGCCTGAAAAATGGGAAGTGACCTGCGGCAGCCTGCATTTCTGGATGCAGACAACCGCATCCAGGCATGTTGGATTATTCCCCGAACAGGCACCCCAATGGGAATGGATTATGCAAAGGGTAAAAGGAGCTGACCGGCAGGTTCGGATCCTTAACCTGTTCGGCTATACCGGCGCCGCCAGCCTGGCTGCTGCGGCAGCTGGCGCGAAGGTAACGCACGTGGATGCCTCCCGCAAGGTGGTTGGCTGGGCAAAGGAGAATTCACTGGCCTCCGGCCTGCCCGAGACTGCCATCCGCTGGATAGTAGATGATGCGGTCAAATTTGTGCAGCGGGAAGCACGAAGAGGTTCATTTTATGATGGGGTGATCCTTGACCCGCCAAAATTCGGCCGGGGACCAAAGGGGGAAGTTTGGGAATTTTATAGACTGATTCCGCAGTTGCTGCAATATTGCCAGGCAGTGTTGAGTGAGCAGCCGCTGTTCTTGATGATGACAGCCTATGCTGTCAAAGCCTCTTACCTGACCCTGTACAATGCTGTTTCGGAAGTAATGCAGCGATACAAGGGAATGGTTCAGGCAGGTGAGATCTTGAATGTGGAACAGAGTGCTGGCAGGCTGTTATCGACCGCCATCTATGCCCTCTGGTCAGACAGTCAACCCCCCAGTGGAGGTAAATTGTGAAAGAGAAATGCGTAATCAGCATTATTGGACCGGGGGTAATGGCAGAAGCATTTATCGGCGGGTTGCTGCGCAACCATGTGACAGCCCCGGAAGGGATTGTTATTTCCGGACCGCGACAGGAGCGGGTGGATCAGCTGCATGAAAAATTTGGTGTACAGCCGTTCACTGACAATGCCCTGGCAGTTAAAGATGCCGAAATTGTGATTTTGACGGTCAAGCCGCAGCGGTTGAATGCGGTTCTGACCGGGTTGAGGGACCATATCCAGAAAGATGCCCTGGTAATATCCATCGTAGCAGGAGCATCTATCGAATCAATCCAGAAAGGGCTGAACCACGAAAACGTGGTCAGGGCAATGCCCAACACACCCGCCCAGATTGGCGAAGGTATAACCGTCTGGACCATCTCACGCAATGGAAGCCAGGACCATGCTGACAAAGCTTGCGAGATATTGGGGGCATTCGGGGAAGAGATATTTGTTGAAGAAGAAAGTTACCTCGACATGGCAACAGCACTCTCAGGTACCGGCCCTGCTTACGTGTTCATGTTCATGGAGGCGATGATCGATGCCGGCGTGCACCTGGGCTTTCCACGCCGGATTGCGGAAAAACTGGTTACCCAGACCTTGCGAGGCTCGGTGGATTACTATGCCAGCAAAAGCGACCACCCGGCCCGCCTGCGAAATGAGGTAACATCTCCAGGCGGCACCTCTGCCGAGGCTTTGTATTACCTTGAGAAGGCAGGTTTCCGCACCGCAATTTCGCGCGCGGTATGGGCTGCTTATGAGCGCAGCCAGCAATTGGGCAAAGGAAAGAGTTCACAAATTGTAGAAAAGGAATGACGATTTGACAGGGCTGGATTAATTTTTTTCCAGTGTTATAATAATTTCATAACAACCGGGGAGCCCGAAAGGGCTGAGAGGAGGACGAATGTCCTCGACCCTAATGACCTGATCCGGATAATGCCGGCGGAGGGAAAATAGCAGATCTATCGCACCCTCCCTGGCGGAGGGTGTTTTTTATGCAGCCTGAACGAGTGGTGATCTTTGTAAACGGGGAAATTCCCGATCTGCAGCGCGCCAGGGGCATGCTGTTGCCTGGTGATTTCATCATTGCTGCAGACGGCGGCTCCAGGCATTTGCATGCAATGGGCATCCAACCGCACTTGCTGGTTGGCGACCTGGATTCTATCCCTGCCAGTTACCTGAATGAGTACCGGCTGTTGGGGATAGACATCAAGCAATATCCATCCGCAAAAGATGCCACTGACCTGGAGCTGGCATTTCAGCATGCAGCCAGCTTGCAGCCTGCCAGCATTGTGATCGCCGGGGCAACCGGAGCAAGATTTGACCATACCCTGGCTAATGCGTTGCTGGTCAGCCAGCCAGGCTACCGGGATTTGGAAATTTGCCTGGATGACGGCACCACCAAAATAACATTAATACGGCAATCACTGCAAATCACAGGCAGCGCTGGTGACATTGTCTCCCTTATCCCGCTTTCCGGTGCGGTGTCAGGCATAACCACCACCGGTTTGGAATATCCCCTTGAAAATGAAGATTTAGCGCTGGGAGAAACCCGGGGGGTGAGTAATGTTATGACAGGGCCAGCCGCCCGGGTAATCATTCAAGCGGGTATGCTGTTATGTATCCATACCCGCAGGTTTTCTGGAGGTAAATGATGAAAAGAAATGTTTTACTGGTAAGTTTTCTGCTTGGTGTGCTGCTCCTGGCAGCTTGCAAACCGGCTGTAAAGCCATCTGGTAACGGCGATGCCGCTGAACCGCAGGTGCTGACGGTGATGACGCATGATTCGTTTTCTGTCAGCGAATCGGTCATTTCGGAATTTGAAACCCAGAACAATGCCAAAGTTTCCTTTGTGCAAAGCGGAGATGCCGGTCAGCTGTTGAACAGGGCTATTCTTTCCAAGGATGCTCCTATGGCTGATGTACTGTATGGGGTGGATAACGCCTTCCTGTCTCGGGCTCTGGCTGAGGATATATTCCTGTCCTACGATTCACCCATGCTGGAACAGATCCCGGCCGAATTCAAGCTGGACAGCCGTAACCGTGCCCTGCCGGTAGATTACGGCGATATCTGCATCAATTATGATAAGGCTTTCTTTGCAGAAAAAGACCTTGTTGTACCGCAATCGCTTGGCGACCTGGCGAAACCAGAATATGCCGGTCTGCTGGTGGTGGAAAATCCGACCACATCTTCACCAGGAATGGGTTTCCTGCTGGCGACTATCGCTGAGTTCGGCGAAGATGGCTACCTGGAATTTTGGGCGGACCTGCGCGCCAATGGGGTGGTGGTTGTAAACGACTGGGAAACCGCTTATTACACCAATTTCAGCGCATCATCCGGGCGGGGAAGTCAGCCGATGGTGGTATCGTACGGTTCCAGCCCGCCAGCTGAGGTTATCTATGCCTCTGAGCCGCTGGATGATGCCCCAACCGCGTCGTTGACTGGAAAAAACATGTGCTACCGTCAGGTTGAGTTTGCTGGTATCCTGCAAGGCACGCAGAACCGGGCGCTGGCAGAGAAGTTTATTGACTTCATGCTCGGAAAAAGCTTCCAGGAGGACATGCCGCTGCAGATGTTCGTTTACCCAGTTAATCCTGAAGCTGTCTTGCCGGACGAATTCGTCAAGTATGCCCAGCAGCCTGCTGAACCTGCCAGCCTCGATCCTGATTTAATCGCTGCCAACCGCGAGAAGTGGATCCAGGCCTGGGATGAGACAGTCTTACGTTGATCAGGAGCCTGTGAAACTACCTGCCAAACTCCCCTCTTCTTTGTGGCTCTGGTTGCTGCCAGCGGTTTTTCTGCTCGTGTTTTTCTTCCAGCCGCTGGCAGCTATTTTCGGACGGGTGGGCAATCAGACTATTGTTGAGGGGATAAGGGGGTTTAATATTGCCAGGATCGGGCAAACCCTGGGATTTACGTTCTACCAGGCATTGCTTTCCATGCTGCTCACTTTGGTGCTTGGGCTGCCGGCTGCTTATGTCTTTGCCCGGTTTGATTTTCCCGGTAAAAAGCTGCTGCGCACGCTGACTACCATTCCCTTCATCCTGCCGACAGTTGTGGTGGCTGCCAGTATCAATACCCTTATTGGGCCAAACGGCTGGCTGAATATGCTCCTGATGAGGTTATTCAGCCTGGATACTGCACCGATCCAGTTTATCAATTCACTGGGTGCAATCCTGGTTGCCCATGTTTTCTACAACCTTTCGGTCGTAATCCGGCTGGTAGGGACTGCCTGGGTACAGCTGGATAACCGATTGGTGCAGGCGGCGCGGGTGCTGGGTGCATCTTCACGGAAAGCATTCCTGGAGATTTCCTTGCCTTTACTGGCACCTGTAATACTTTCAGCCTCGATGCTGGTGTTTATGTTCGACTTTACCAGCTTTGGGGTAGTCCTGCTGTTGGGCGGGCCGCAGAATGCCACCTTAGAGGTGGAGATCTATTCCCAGGCGATGTATTTCCTGAACCTGCCCATGGCAGGTGCACTGTCGGTGATCCAGTTGGCGGTCACATTCTTAATCATGCTGGTTTACACCCGGCTGGGGAAAAAATCAACTTCAACCCGTCCACAGGCTGATACCCTGCGCAGGCCCGCATCGAAGCAGGCGAAAGCATTTGTGGCAGTGATTGTAATTGCCCTGGTCGTTGCCCAGGTCCTGCCGCTGGTTTCCCTGGCAAGCCGCTCTTTTACCAGGTTGGAAGCTGCGAGGGGCGAGCGGGGAGAGGTGCAAACCGGGTTAACGCTGGATTATTACCGCCAGTTGTTCGTAAACCAGCGCCAATCAATTTTCTATGTCCCTCCAGCTACAGCCATCCGCAACTCGGTTTATTATGGTTTGATCACAGTACTGATTGCCACGAGCCTGGGTACGCTGGCAGCTTTTGCCCTCAATAAACCTGGTAAGGCCAACCGCTGGATGGACCCGGTAATGATGCTCCCGATGGGCACATCAGCGGTCACCCTGGGATTAGGATTTATCCTGGTTTTCAACAAACCTCCCATTGATATGCGTACCTTTCCCATTCTCCTGCCCATCGCGCACAGCCTGGTAGCCATGCCCTTTGTCATCCGGACAATGAAACCGGCCATTGCTTCTATCCCGGCGAATATCAGGCAGGCAGCTGCAGTCCTTGGCGCCAGCCCGCTGCGTGTCTGGCGCGAGGTGGACCTGCCCCTCATCTCCAGGGCTGTAGCAGTATCAGCGCTCTTTAGTTTTACCATTTCCCTGGGTGAATTCGGGGCTACTTCTTTCCTGACCCGGCCGGAGATGCCTACTATACCGGTTGCAATTTACCGCTACCTGTCACAACCAGGGGCAGCCAATTATGGACAGGCAATGGCAATGGCGACCATCCTGATGCTGGTATGCGCCCTGGCTGTTTTATTGATAGAATGGCTCGATAGCAGTGCACTGCTGCGCAATTGAGGCTAACGTGCTTGAAGTAAAAAATATCACCAAGTCATATGAGGGTAAGCCACTGTTGAAAGGCTTATCTTTCACAGTAGAAAAAGGGCAAACAGTATGCCTGCTTGGCGCTTCGGGCAGCGGAAAATCCACCCTGCTGCGTATTATCGCAGGCATTGAAACCCAGGAAAGCGGCAGTGTGCTCTGGGATGGCAAGGATATCAGCCAAGTGCCGGTGCATGAGCGCGGGTTCGGGCTGATGTTCCAGGATTACGCCCTCTTCCCGCACCGGAATGTGTTTGATAATGTTGCCTTTGGGCTGAAAATGAAAGGGATTTCCCATGAGGATGCCAGGCGGAGGGTTAATGAAGTGCTTGAAATGGTCAGCATGGCTGGTTTCTCCAGGAGGAAAGTGACCGACCTGTCCGGCGGTGAGCAGCAGCGTGTTGCCCTGGCACGCGCGCTGGCACCCAACCCGAAATTGCTGATGTTCGATGAGCCGCTTGGCGCGCTGGATCGAACCTTAAGGGAACAAGTATTACATGACCTGCGCGACCTGCTGCATGCTACCCACATCCCGGCGATTTATGTCACCCATGACCAGGAAGAAGCTTTCTCCATCGGGCATAAGGTCATCTTGACCAATGAGGGCGTGATCGTGCAGCAAGGCAAGCCCGAAGAGGTTTACAAGCAGCCTGCCACAGCCTGGGTAGCGCGTTTTTTAGGACAGGATAACCTGGTGCCAGGTATGGTCAAAGTTCTGAAGCCTGTAATAGTATCAACACCCCTGGGTGATCTGCAAGTGGGCCGCAGCTGCTGTGATGAACTGCATCCAGGCTGTGAGGTTACGCTGCTCATCCCGCCATCATCCATCCAGCCGGCTGTGGAAGGGATAAACGTCGTGCCTGGCCGGGTTGAGGATGTGATCTTTAAAGGCCAGGTAAACCAGGTTGTTTTTCGCAGCGGCGACTTCTCCCTGCAATTCGCCAGCACATCCGCTTTTACAGAAGGTGAAACCATCCAGATCTCGCTTGATCCCCGCGAACTTTTATGCCTCGAAAAGGAATCAATGTAATGAGTATAAACTCGCACGTCGAAGTGATTAAACAAAACAGCCTGGGGATTGAAGTGTGGCGTTACACAGGAACTGTGGTTGAAAAAACCGAAAATGTGCTGCTATTGGAGGCTTACTTCAACCGGTCTGACCTGCCTTTCCACGGGCTTGTCCTGCGGGAGGGCGACCGTTACCTGGAGGTTTACTTTACCGACTGCTGGTTCAACATTTTCGAAATCCATGATCGTTCCAATGATGACCTGAAGTGCTGGTATTGCAATGTTACTTCACCTGCCATGGTCAATAATGGCATTGTGGCATACCGTGACCTGGCGCTTGACCTGTTGGTTTACCCGGACGGTAGCCAGCTGGTACTGGATGAAGATGAATTTGCTGTGTTGCAGGTGCCGGATGAAGAGAAAGCAAAAGCGCTTGCTGCCCTGGAAGAGTTGAAAATAATTTTCAGCAAGCCAGACAGTTTTTCGATACGCAATTTTCTAGGGTAACAGGAAGTAAAAAAGTAGGCTTTGAAAAATCAAACTGCCGTGAGATGTAGACCTCACGGCAGTTGTATCTTATAGAAACTTTACTACAATGGCTTATTAATTAAATACGCCATTCTGGAAGGCAATAAAACCACCAATTCCCAGAACGCAGCAGCAAAGTAAGAGGACACCTACCACCACAAGAATAATAATCAAAGTTTTGTTGTTCTTCTTGGGCGGCTCTGTTGGCGGGACTTCTTGGACGGGAACTTCTGGAATGGTATAGTCTTGCATAGGATTCTCCTTCTGGTATGACTTGTTTATGAATTAATAGCTGTTGAAATCACTGAGTATACCCGCCCCGCCGCAAAGTGCAATACCCATCAGCGGAAGGACAAAAGCCAGGATTACCCCAAGAATGGTAAAAGCAACATTGAGATAGCCAAGGATTAATCCGGCGGTAGCCATGCCGCTCCCGGTGACTGTTCCGCCGCCCTTCTTGATCTCGCCTTTGCCGATATGCCCGCATATGATTGCGACCAAACCGCCCAAACCAAACAACCCCAGCCATCCCAAGATACCGCCCACCAGGCTGATGATAGCCCAGGTGCTGGTTCGTGTGGGAGCCGGCTGATAGTAAGGCTGCTGAGGGGGTTGTTGATAATATTGTGCCATATCTCCTCCTTAAAGGATGAAAATAAAACTGCGTAAGGTTATTATATATCAAGATTAGAAAAAGCCGCTCCACGAACCTGTAAGGAGATGCCTTCCGAGATCAAAAAGGGCGATCTGCAGCAAGGTGGTACCGAATCCGAACAGCACAACCGGAAACACGCTTCTCCAATCATTAAAGCTGTTTTCCCGTTTGAGGAGCAATATCCAGAGGACGGAGTAAACAGAAGTAAGAAGCAGTACAACCGTAAGGGCGCTGATCAGTGCTAGGGGATATAGCAGCAGGCTCAATTCAGTAAAAGCCAGAGCACTAACAACCAATCCGGCCAGGATGATTCCAACCAGGTCGCGCCAGCGGCTGATGGCTGGCGAGTTATCATACTCCTGCCAGACTGTTTGGTTAAATGTAGGGTAGATGATCAGGGCGATATTGATCCCCATCAGCGTACCGGTGAGCAGCCTGCTCCAGTGTTGGGGTTCATACAGCGAAGGCATATTGGGAAACAGGTGGAGGTAAGAGTTCAACCCATCGACCCCAAATGCAAGGATGAATAATCCCATCAAAGGGTAAAACTTGCGGGGCGGAAATCCCCCTTTCTTCTTTGCACCCAGCTGGAGAAGAACCCCGGTAAATGCTCCCAGGTACATCCCGGAACAGCGGATACACAAAGGTACTGCCCGGCCATCCAGGTGGAAAGACCGTTCAGAAATGCGGTGGCACACTGCATACCCGACCGCATCTGCTTTGCCGAGCAGCCCCACGGGAGTAAAGTAAAGCCAGGATCCCAGGATCAATCCAATCAGGATTAACGCTGCCCAAATGATCTTACGGGGAAATGGTTTCGGCTCTGACATACTGGCATGATTATACCTTTTATGATGATAAAATCGGTTTGAAGAAGAATGAAAACAACCATTTTCCGGATATTTCTAATGGTATTCATGCTGCTGGCTGCAAGCTGCAACCCTGGTCTGCCGGTAGTTACCCAGCCGCCTGGAAGTGACCCAACGCCAGGGTCTGCTGCTACCTCGCCGGGAGTAGAAAGCGCTGTGCCAACAGAGACTGCCCCGGAGATTACAGCAACACCAGGTCAAATTGTGCTCAATCCATTAACCGGGCTTCCAGTGCAGGATGCCAGCTTGCTGGACAAAAGGCCTGTTATTGTTAAAGTGCAGAATGTCCCGCGCGAAAGCAGGCCCCAGTGGGGTTTGTCGCAGGCAGACCATGTATATGAATACTACATTGAGTACGGTGACACCCGCTTTGCTGCAGTTTATTATGGCATCCGGCCGGAACAGATCGGCCCTGTCCGTTCCGCGCGGCACTTTGATATGCAGCTGATCGATATGTACCAGGCAGTGCTGCTGTATGGAGGCGCCTATGAAGACCTGGAACAGGAAATGCTTTCATCTGAGTTTGGCAGCCGCCTGATCAGGGAGGGGCAGAATACCTCCCAGGTTTTCTACCGTTATGAGCCTGCAGGTAAAAATTACTTGATGGCAAACATTACCCGGCTGGATGAGGTATATGACTTCTACGAAATTGAGGATGCAAGGCCCGAATTTCCTGAAATTGCATTTTCAGAAAATCCTGTAAGTAAAGGCTTGCCGGCTGATGTGGTGCGCATCCGTTTTTCGGGAAGCATGTACAACCGTTGGGATTATGACCCAATCTCCCAGCGGTACTACCGTTCCTCAGAAGTGGTTTCGGGAATGGATGAGGAATATGCACCCCTGTATGACCGGGGTAGCGGTGAACAGATCGCTGCCGATAACCTGGTGGTGATCTTTACCCGCTATAACCGTGTTCCCGATTTTAACGAGGTGTTTGATGTTCCCCTGGAAGGAAGCGGAACCGCGTATGCTATGCGCGATGGGCAGATCTTTGAACTGGTTTGGATTAGGGATGAATCAGGCGGGATGGTCACCTTTTCCAACAAAGATGGAACGCCGTATTCCTTCAAGCCGGGGAATACCTGGTTCTCGATCCTGGGCTTGCAATCAGAAGTTATGCAGCAGGAACGGAACTGGCAATTCACTTTATACATGCCGTGAGACATTGTATTCTTGCTTGACACTGCCGGTTGATTGTGTAATACTAATTGTGCAGTCACAATTTGCCATCTTTGCGAAGAGGAGGTGGTGTCCATTATGATAGATAGTTCTAGTTTCCAACGTGGCGCTGCGGCATCCCTCCTCGCTCTTCGTTAACGAGGGAACCCGCAGCAAACCGGGAGAGCCGCCATCAAGGCGGCTTTCTGGTTAGAAAGAGTAGATGAATGGCACCTGTTATATGGTGGATAAGAAGGGATTTGCGCATCCAGAATAACCAGGCGCTGGCTGCTGCCCTGCAATGTGGGGAAGCAAAGAAGTAGCCAGTAAAATATCTTCGATGCTGCTGATTAACCTGGTCAGGATGCTTTTGGGTTGTAACCCATCTAAGGTTGGTGGTTCTGCTGAGCGGTGTCATGAACTTCATAACACCAATAATCAGGCAAAGTATTGATTAACCAGGTCCTCCGCGATCTTGGAGGAAGAAAGCACCCCCGGAAGCCCTGCTCCCGGGTGAGTGCCTGCCCCAACCAGTACCAGGTTCTCAAAATCCTCCGACCGGTTGTGCGGCCTGAACCAGGCTGATTGGGTCAGGATGGGCTGAACGGAGAAGGCGGCGCCTTTATAAGAATTGAGCGTATTTTGGAAGTGCAGGGGATCTATGTAATGTTCGGCAATAATGTTATTGCGCAGATTCGGCAGGTAATTCTGTTCGAGGAATTCCATGATGGCATCCCGATACGGCCGCGCCTGCCGGGTCCAGTCGATGCCGGCATCCAGGTGGGGGACAGGGGAAAGCACATAGAAGGATTCGCAGCCATCAGGCGCGATCGACGGGTCGGTAATCGTCGGCATGTGCAGGTAAAGTGAAAAGTCCTCAGCCAGGACATGCCGGTTGAAGATATCACTCAGAAGGCCTTTGTAGCGCGGCCCCAGGAGAATGTTATGGTGGGCCAGGCGCGAATCCAGGTACCGCCGGCGGGTGCCAAAATAAATCACGAAAAGCGACATGCTGTAGCGGTAAGACTGCATCTTGCGGTCAGAGTTGACTTTACGGTTTCCCGCTGGAATGAGTTTCATGTATGTGTTAGGGGAATCCATGTTAGAAACCACCAGGTCGGCGCGACGGATGCTACCATCTGCCAGGCGCACACCAGTAACTTTACGGCCTTCGCTTAAGATTTCAACCACTTCAGCGTTGTACTGGATGCTCCCGCCCTGGTCTTGCAGCAGCCTGACAAGCCCGTTCACAATCGATCCGGTGCCACCCCTGGCATAATATACTCCCCATTCCCGTTCGAGGTAATGGATCATTGTATATATGCTGGAGGAATCGTACGGGTTTCCCCCGATTAGAAGCGGATGGAAGGAAAAAACCTGGCGCAGGAAATCATTCTGGATGAATTGTGATACATAACTGTAAACGCTTTTATAGGACTGCAGTTTGATCAGGTCTGGTGCGACCTTGAGCATATCGCCCATTGTTGAAAACGGCTTATCCGCCAGCTGCAAAAAGAATTTTTCGAAGATGGGTTTTGTTGTATCTAAGAACCGCCTGTACCCGTCAATATCTGGCTGGTTGTACTTTTCTATTTCAGAAAAGATGAAGTCGGTGTTGTTGTAATTCAGGACCTTTCCCTCTGCATTAAAGATGCGGTAGAAGGGATCGACCGGAATAAGATCAAAGTAATCGGCGCGCTCTTTACCTGCCTGTTTGAAAATATCATCAAACATGAAAGGGGCGGTAACAACGGTTGGTCCGCCATCAAACTTGAAACCGTTGATCTCATACACATAGCCCCTGCCACCGGGTTTATCCCGTTTTTCGAAGACTTCAACATCAAATCCATGGCTGGCTATGCGGCATGCAGCCCCCAGACCGCCAAATCCTGATCCGATAACAATGACCTTCTTTTTCATTATCACACCCTGTGGTGATTGATTCATTAATTATATCGGAACATTGTAAACTTTTACTTGATCATCTGTTAAAAAACTCAGTCATTTTTCCTTACCTGTACCCGAGTGGTTCAGTATTTCTTCGATCCTGTCAACCGCTTGCCTGACCGGCAGATCGATGATAATGCCAGGCAATGCTTCTGGAATGGGTTTGTTGCGAAATCCGCTTCCCCCCAGGACAATCACTGGTTTGGGTTCAGGAACTGCTTCCAGATCTTTGAAGAGTCCTGTTAAATTCTCCGCATTTTCAGGCATGGTAGCTGAAAGTAAAACCAGGCGGGGTTGCAGCAGATTAAGGGTGTAACCAATACCGTCCATGGCAAGGTCAGTACCGAAGAAGCGGGCATCCCAGCCGCGCAGACGCAGCAAAAGCACCAGCATGAGGATTCCAATCTGGTGTTGTTCATTCGGGGCACAGGCTGCCATGATCAGCGCGTCTTGCCTGACCCTGCCAACCTGTCCTGTCCAGCGGTGCAGCTTTTGCATGATCAACTGGCTGGCATGGTGTTCCACAGCAACCGGAAGCTCTCCAAGGTGCCAGGCTTCCCCTGTCTCTTTCAAGGCAGGAGAAATAATGCCGTCAAAGATTTCTTCGGCCGAGGTTTCTTCATATGCTTTTTCCAGCAAATCACCAGCCTTTACGGAATCCATTTTCAACAGGTACTGATAGAACTTTTGTGCGGCTTTCTTGGAATTAAACTTAACGGAGGCTGTTGACGGCTGTGAGATAACCGGGTCATTGCCTGACATACGCAAAGAGGAAAGGAATTCTGCTGCCCGGCTGATGGTCAACCCTTTTTCAATTTGTGCTTTCAGCCAGCGGACCGTGTAGAGGTCGTATTCAGAATATAACCGGTAGCCTTGCTCGCCCCGCTGAGGACGCGGAAGCCCGTACCTTCTCTCCCATGCCCGCAGGGTTACAGCGGGCAGGTCTGCCAACCGCGAAATGGCCTTGATGTTGTACACAGGTGTGTGAAAATTTTGGTCATAAGTTGCGTTCAAAATAAAACCCTTCCAGCTAAATAGTAATTTGTTGTAAGGGTTTTGTCTATCGTTTGTAGAAGGTAATCGAAATTACTTGCCAGGAAAAAGCTTTTCGATCGTCTCCACTGCACTATTGATTGAGTCTCCCAGGTATGTGCCCTTGACTTGCAGGCGAAGTTTGGGCTGGCTGATAAAAATTGCCCCGCCGTAACCGAATAGCGGCGCTTTCTTTAAGGCCGCAATCTTCTGGCTGGCTATTTCTACATACTTGGCTGCACCCTGCATGGTGACTGAAAGGATGACCATAGCAGGTTTTTCACTTTCAACAAAATCCACCAGGTCATCCAGGGGAATATCTGCACCGAGGTAGTCAATACGGTATCCCTGGCTGCGCAGCAGGATTGCCAGCATCAGGGATCCTATTTCATGAAACTCGTCCGGCGCACAACCGATGATGATGAACTCCCTTTTTGCCCTGAGAGGTAAGGTTTGGAAAATATGCATCAGTTTTCCAATAATGAACTTGCTGGCAAAGTGTTCTATTGCCACGTCGATCTCACCCCGGTACCAGGCTTCACCAATTTGGGTCAGGGTGGGGATCAGCACGTTTGCCAGTAATGCCGGCAGGTTAAATGCTGCCCTGGCTTCAGTAAAAATTTCTGCAGCTTCTATTTCATTACTTTTCTTGAAAGCCCTGTATAGCCTGGCTGCATACTCGGCTGGTGGAATGCCGGTAGGTTTGGGATAAGCTGATTGGTATTCTTGCTTTATTTCCGGAATAAACCCATTGTTTTGCAAAGTGTGCAGTTCATTTATGGCAGTGGAAATGGAAACTCCCTGATCAACCCTGTTCTTGATCCACATCAATAGGGCTACATCTGAATCAGAATACATGCGGTAGCGGTTTTCGGAGCGGTGAGGGGAGAGGAACTCATACCGCCTTTCCCAGGCACGGATCGTTACTGGAAGTATCCCGGTTTTTTTTGAGACATTTTTAATTGTGTAGCGCGGGATGGCAGTTGTTTCGCTGGCTGTTGGCATATTTCACCTCTATGATTATACAAAGATTATACATTATTCCTGCGAAATTTCAAGCACTTAAACCAACCGCCATCACTTTCCAGGTGAAATCATCTATAATATTGGAATGGAATCCGAACCTCGAATTGCAAGAACAAATATACCGGAATCCTGGGCAGATCAGGGGAAATGCATCTGGTGTGAGAAAAAGGAACTTCATATCCTGCATCCGGCTGGTATGCCAGACCAGATATTCTGCTCCCGCTGCCAGCTGGGGTACGAGATCGACCGGGGCTCCGGATGGGTGCATGTGGTATTTGCACCTGATGATTTCCCTGTTGAATGCCAGGGTAGCTGGCTGCCTGCGGCCAGGATCATAGAGCTTTCGAAGTCCAGGATGGAATCTCCGCAAAAACAACTCGTAAGCATTCCAGCCGCTGAAACGACCTATAAGGGCAGGGAAGCAGTTGCTGGCAGTGAAAGCAACACCACCCTGCCGCAAATCAAGAGAGTTGAATCTGGCCGGAGGGTGAAATTGAGTGAAGAGGAAGTTGCCGCCCAGGTGATGGAATTGTATGCGCTGGGAAACACATACCAGCAGATCCGGAAAATCCTTTTCCAGCAATACCGGTTCAGTGAAGCAGCCCTGCAAAAAGCAGTAGAGCCCCTCAGACAGGAATATGAGAAACAAAAAAACCTGGCCTGGAAAAAAAGCCTGGTCTTGGTGGCAGTGGTACTGGCGTCCCTGATAATCCTTGGAATTATTTACCGCCAGTTACTTCCGCTGATCGGTGCTGTCATCCAGCACCAGCTTATCCTCTTCGGGTTTTCTTCTTAGTTTTCGAAATCGACATTCCCACCATAATATCCATCACCAGGTGCAGGGTATTACCCAGCAGGTAACCTGCCTGGGCAAGCAGCCTGGCTTCTGCGCCAGGAATAATGACATATTTTTTGCGCTCTATCCCGCGCACAATACTCTTTGCTACCAGGTCCGGGTCAATGGTAGAGCTGGTTTCCGCCAGAGCCTGGGTCAAGGCTGGACGGTTGGGGATCTCGTTCTCCAGCTGCGGCGTACGTGTATCTGGGGGATACACAATCGACATGTTAATCCCCAACAGGCGCATTTCCTGGCGCAGGCAGTCGGTAAAGCCCCGAATTGCATACTTGCTGCCGGCATATCCGGTATACCCGTACAATGGGATCAAGGCTGCCATGGAAGCCACATTGACCACATGCCCGCGCTTTTGTTTTACCATTTCGGGCAGCACCAGCTTGCACATGTTGACCATACCCAGGTAATTGGTTTCAGTCATTTTTTGGTATTGGTCGAAGGTGATGTTAATAAATTTGCCGGGATACACAATCCCGGCACTGTTGATCAAAATATCCGGCACGCCATTTTCAACCATGAACTGGCTGATGGTTTGCCTGGTCTCGTTAAACCTTGAGACATCCCCTGGTATAAGGAATATCTTTTGGCTCTCACTCGTCCTGGATTTCTCAAGCACCTGGCTGGCGAGTTCGAGTTGTTCTTTTCGGCGGGCAAACAAAGCAACACTTGCCCCGAGGGTAACAAGCAGCCGGGCAGTCTCCAGGCCAATGCCGCTGGAACCACCCGTGATCAGTACCAGTTTGCCTGAAAAATCCATCTTAGATTAAACCGATTTCCTTGCCAACTTTTTCAAAAACAGAGATCACTTTATCCATCTGGGAATCAGTATGGGTGGCCATGTAGCTGGTGCGCAGAAGCTGGTTTCCTTCCTGGACGGCAGGTGAAATGACTGGATTGATAAAAACACCTTCTTCGAACAGGCGCTTCCAGGCGTAGAAGGTACGGTCATTGTCACCGATCATGATCGGGATGATGGGGGTCACTGAATGCCCGATGTTGAAACCAAGCCTTCTGTATTCCTTTCGCATGTATTCGCCAACTTTATTCACCCGTTCGATGCGTTCCGGTTCCTCACGCATAACCTGTAAGGCGGCATGGGCGGCTGCGATGCTGGCTGGCGGTGCGCTGGCGCTGAATATGAAGGAGCGGGCTGCATGCTTGATAAAATGAATTACCTCTTCGCTACCGGCAACAAACCCTCCCAGGGATGCAAAGCTCTTGCTGAAGGTGGACATGATCAGGTCGATGTCATCGGTTACACCGAAATGGGCTGCTGTGCCGCGTCCTTTACCGAGCACACCCATCCCATGAGCGTCATCCACCATGATGCGCACTCCGTATTTCTTGGCGAGGGGGATAATATCCGGTAACGGCGCAAGGTCGCCTTCCATGCTGAACAGTCCGTCAACCACCAGCAATTTCCCGGCTTCAGTGGGGATGGATTGCATTACCTTTTCAAGGTGCTCCATGTTATTGTGCGGGAAGCGTTCGATCTTGCCATAACCCAGGCGGGCGCCGTCCACAATACTGGCATGGTCTTCTTTGTCGAGGATGACATAATCTCCGCGGGAAACCAGGGCGCTTATTGTACCCAGGTTGACCTGCATACCGGTGGAAAAGGTGAGGGCGGCTTCTTTACCAACCCATTCAGCCAGCTCATGTTCAAACTGCTCATGCAATTCCAGGGTACCATTCAGGAAGCGTGAGCCTGTGCAGGAGGTGCCAAAACGTTCTATGGCTTTGATGGCAGCTTCCCGGACCTTTGGATGGGTTGTCAGTCCAAGGTAATTGTTGGAGCCGCACATGATCAGGCGGTGACCGTGGTAAACGACTTCGGTACCTTCATTCTCGGCCAGGGGTAGGAAGAACGGGTAAAGCCCCTTAGCGACGGCTTCTTTAGCAGCTGTAAATTGTCCACACTTTTCAAATATATCCATGTATTATCTCTCCGGGAGGTAGTTAAACTGATTGTAGCATAAAAAAACAGAGAACCATTGCTAGAGTTGTTAACCCGCATCAATCGCAAAAGTTACTTATGGAGGATACTTAATGAAGAAAGTCTGCCTTAAAATTGTCAGATTCTTATAACACCGGACAAGGCAGACTACATTTGGCATATTCGTTGTCTTAAAAAATATGCCCCCACGGGAATTCGAATCCCGGTTTTGGCCTTGAGAGGGCCACGTCCTGGGCCGCTAGACGATGGGGGCGTAAGCGATGAAGATTTTAACATGCATTAGGGACGGCGTCAATTATCCCAGCTGACAATCGTCCAGGTAGTCTCTGCTTATCTTTCCAGGATCTGTGAGAGGAACTCGCGGGTACGCTCATTAGACGGCTCTTTGAAGAAAGCTTCAGGGGCTGCTTTTTCGATGATCTGGCCGGCATCCATGAATACCACCTCATCGGCGGCTGCGCGGGCAAACCCCATTTCGTGGGTCACCACCACCATTGTGATACCCTCTTTTGCCAGGTTAAGCATTACTTCCAGGACCTCTTTAATCATTTCGGGGTCAAGGGCGCTGGTAGGTTCATCAAACAGCATGATCTTGGGATTCATGGCCAGGGCGCGTGCAATGGCAACTCTTTGCTGCTGCCCGCCGGATAGCTGGCCGGGATAGACATCCGCTTTATGTTCAATGCCGACCCTTTTCAGCTGGACACGGGCATTCTCTTCTGCCTTAGCTTGCGGGATTTTGCGTACAATACGCTGAGCCAGGGTAATGTTCTGCAGGGCTGTCAGGTGAGGGTACAGGTTGAAGTGCTGAAAAACCATTCCAATTCCAGACCGGACCGAATTCAGGTGTTTCTGGTTGCCATTCAGATGCTCGCCTTCCACCCAAACTTCACCTGCGCTTTCCACTTCCAGGTGGTTGATGCAGCGCAGCAGGGTGGACTTGCCTGACCCGCTGGGTCCAATGATGACGACCACTTTACCAGGTTCAACATCCAGGCTGACATCTTTCAGGGCACACACCCTGCCGAAGTATTTGCTGACATTCTGGAGCTTAATGATCGGTTCAGTTGCGTTCATCTCTTTGGAGCCTCTTTTCCAGGAATTTCACTGCGAATGACAGGATTACTGTCATAGACAGGTACAGGACAGCCAGGTTAATGTAGGCTTCCTGGTAATGAAAGGACCTGCCTGCGTACAGCCTGGCAATCTGGGTAATGTCCCGAACTGCCAGCACAGAAACCAGGGAAGTATCTTTCAGCATGGAAACAAAATCATTCCCGAGGGCAGGTAAGACATTGCGGATTGCCTGGGGCAGGATGACATAGCGCATGGCCTGCCCGTAGCTCATCCCTTGTGACCGGGCTGCTTCCATCTGCCCTTTTCCGACGGACTGGATACCAGCCCTGAAGATCTCAGCGCTAAAGGCGCCATAGGTTACCGCGAGGGCAACAATTGCCCGAGTGTTCATCGGAATTGCGTCATTCTTTAAGGAGATCAGGGCATTGCCTGCATTGACCCAGCCGAGGGATGTAATCCATTGCCCCAGTTCCTTCAGCAAATTCATCACCGCCGGTACGCCGACCAGGGCTATGAAGAAAATCAACACCATCATGGGTATACCGCGAATGATCTCCACATACAGGGTAGCCAGGTTGCGGAGGATCAGGTTGTTTGAGATCCTACCCAGGCTGGTAACCAGGCCGATGATGATTGAGATTCCATAAGCAATTAATGTGGTTGTGATGGTTACGCTCAATCCGGCTTTGATGAATGTAAAAGCGTTATTGTAGCTCTCTCGGGTGGATATCAGCCAGAATGTGCCCGCAGCAATAGCTGCCAGGGCAGCCAGCCACCATGGAAACGACCCCAGCTGTTTCTTTAGCCTTTCCCTGAATGCAGGGTAATCAACCGCTGCATGATTGATTGAAAGCATTTCTTTTTGCATGGCTTTCCTTTTCTGGTGTGCCCCGAATTCTTCCGGGGCACACCGGGATACTTGCTTCTATCCTTCGATATCGTCGTAGGTCAGGTTGAAATCAGGTCCAAAGAACTTGAGGTTAATGGCTTCCAGCGTTCCATCAGCCATCATGGAGCGGAGCGCTTCATTAACCGGTTCTACCAGGTTGCTGCCCAGCGGGAAAATAAAGCCAAGCTCATCTGATGAAATTGAAGGTCCGATAAGCTCGATCTGATCTGCATCCTCCCCCTGGTAGCCGAGGCCTACAACTTCATCGATGATGACTGCATCAACATCATTGGAAAGCAGTGCCTGGATTGCAAACGGCATTTGCTCAAATGCTTTTATCCTGTCTTCGGGCAGGTAGTTTACTGCTGTTTCGTAGTTGGTGGTGCCGGACTGGGTTCCCAGGATGAGCGTTTCATCTGCAGCCAGTGCTTCAATACTGTCAAAACGGGTTTCACCCTTACGCACCAGGAGCCGTTGTTCAATTTTGATGTACCCTGTAGAGAAATCTACAATCTGGCTGCGGTCGTCATTTATCGTAATGCCGTCACCGCCTGCATCGAATTGACCGTCTGCCACAGACTGGATCAAGCCTTCCCAGGCAGCTTCCACATACACCGGGGTGCAGTGCAGGCGAGTGCAGATCTCGTTCCAGGTGTCGTAATCCCAGCCGCCAGGTTCACCAGTATCCAGCTCAATGTAGTTAAAGGGCAGATAGGCATTCTCAACAGCAATTTTGATTTCACGGCAATTCAGGTCAACCAATGCAGCATCAGCGCTGCCGAGGCAGCCTTCGAGATCGGTTGCCTGTTCTTCAGTAGTCTCTTCTGAACTCTCCAATGTCTCTTCAATCACTGACTCTTCCTGTTCAGGTTCCTCGTCTACTGGTGTTGGCTGGGAAGCGTTCTGGCAGGCTGCCAGGACCAGCATTAAAGTTATAGCCAATGTAATAATTATTCGGTTTTTTTTCATGTTCAGGTTCCTTCTCTTATCTTGTGGTTTGTTAGTTTCTTGCTTTCCTGTTTGGCACTTATGATGGTCTACCTTGGACTTCCCAACTGCCACCACCTCCTTTCGGGTCACTTAGCGACAGGATAAAAAAAGCCCTCCTGTGAAGGAGGGCTTTGGTAACCTATTTGTATTTACACACCTGGTATCAGCAGGTAAGCGTAGCCACTCCTTCAATTTGAAGGGTCGTATGTACGTGGAATCGCTTAGCGTTGGCCTGCATGTTCATGGTTGTCCCGTTTATAGCACCCAATAAAACATATGTCAATAGTATTTTGTGGGGAAGTTTTGACAATTCCATGCTTGACCGAAAAATTCTTCCGGAGTATAATTCAAGTCCTGAATATTGAGAGCGTGAATGGATAATTCCTCCGTATCTGAACGCGACCTGATCCTGCTGGAAAAAATTGAACAAAATCCTGACATCACCCAGGCTTCCCTTGCCTCTCATTTGGGTATTGCTGTAGGCACGGTCAACTGGCATTTAAAAAGGATGATCGACAAGGGATACGTCAAAGTTCGCCGCCTGGAAAGGAAAAAACTGCGTTATATCATCACACCGGAAGGGATTGCCTTGCGGGCGCGATTGACGGTGGATTACATCCAGACTTCTTTCCGGATGTACCGGCTGGTGCGTGAGCGGATGGTTGAAGTGCTGAATGAGGTTGAGAAAGCTGGATACCAGCAGGTAATCCTGCGCGGGGATGGGGAGATCGGTGAGGTTTGCCACCTCACCTGTATGGAACGCGAGATAGAAGTGATTAACCAGGGGAATGTGCCTGAGCTGGAGATCAATGGTTTAAAGATTGAGCTAAGGATGCCTGGGAATGATAAAGCCAAAACCAACGTAGAACAGGACCGTGAAAATGGTTGAGAACAAAATGGATGACTTTTGGAAGAACAAACGGGTTTGTGTAACCGGCGGAGCAGGATTCCTGGGCAAGATGGTCCAGAAAACCTTGCGTGAGCACGGCGCCAACGAGATTTATGTACCCATGATCGAGGATTACGACCTGGTAAAAGGCGAGGACATCGATCGGCTGTACGACACAGCCAAACCAGATGTGGTCATCCACCTGGCTGCCCATGTAGGCGGGATTGGTGCCAACCGGTTGAAACCGGCGGAGTTCTTTTATGACAACTTGATGATGGGTGTACAGTTGATGCACAAAGCCTGGCAGTGGGGGATTGGCAAATTTGTTGCCATCGGCACTGTTTGCGCTTATCCAAAATTCACCCCGGTGCCATTCAAAGAGGATGATATTTGGAACGGTTATCCTGAAGAAACCAACGCCCCCTACGGCCTGGCAAAGAAAATGCTGCTGGTGCAGGCGCAGGCCTACCGCCAGCAATACGGGTATAATAGCATCTTTTTACTCCCAGTCAACCTGTACGGCCCGGGAGACAACTTCGACCCGCGCAGCTCGCATGTCATCCCCGCTTTGATCCGCAAGTGCATCGAAGCGCAGGATGCCGGGCAAAGAGAAATCGTTGTGTGGGGCGACGGCAGCCCAACCCGCGAATTCCTGTATGTAGAAGATGCTGCCCGTGGCATTGTGATGGCAGCCGAAAAGTATAACGGCTCTGAACCGGTCAACCTGGGATCTGGGTATGAGATTTCCATAAAAGACCTGGCAGAAATGATTGCCCGCTTAACAGGCTTTGAGGGCAAGCTGGTATGGGACACCACCCAGCCGAACGGGCAGCCACGGCGCGGATTGGATACCAGCCGCGCGCTGGAATATTTTGGCTTTAAGGCACAGGTGACTTTTGAGGAAGGATTGCGGAACACGATCGCCTGGTATCGCCAGAACCGCAGCAAATAATTGTGAGTGTAAAAGCCTTGGGTAAAGAACAGGAAGTAAAACCTGGTTCCATGCTGACGCTGATCAAGCCTGAAAAAGGCTGGAGCGCCTTGAACTTGCGCGACCTGTGGCGGTACCGCGAACTGATCTATTTCATGACCTGGCGCGACCTGAAAGTGCGCTACAAGCAAACCCTGCTGGGTGCAAGCTGGGCTATCCTGCGCCCATTCCTGACGATGATCGTCTTCAGTATATTTTTTGGCAACCTGGCAAAGGTTCCGTCAGACGGGATCCCGTACCCCATTTTTGCCTATACAGCGCTGCTCCCCTGGGAGCTGTTTGCCTCTGCTTTAAGCCAGGCTAGCCGCTCGCTGGTTCAGAACACGAATATGGTTACCAAAATCTATTTCCCGCGTATGATCCTGCCGATTTCTTCCATCCTGGCAGGCGTGGTGGATTTCCTGATAGCATTCGTGGTATTGATTGGGATGATGATCTTTTATAAGATCACGCCAACAGTGAATGTCTGGACACTGCCATTGTTCATCCTGCTGGCATTGGTCACCGCACTGGGTGTTGGATTCTGGCTGGCTGCATTGAATGTCCTTTACCGCGATGTCAACTATGTTACGCCTTTCTTGACGCAATTCTGGATGTTTATCACCCCGATTGCTTACGGCTCCAGCCTCATCCCGGAGAAGTGGCGCTTCCTGTATGCCATCAACCCGCTATCCGGGGTGGTGGATGGTTTTCGCTGGGCGCTGCTGGGGAACCAGCAGTCTGCACCCGGTCCAACATTGATCCTATCCTCTTTGATCGCAGTTGCCTTATTGATCAGCGGGATGTTCTATTTCCGGCGGATGGAACGCCAGTTTGCGGACAAGGTGTAGCCATGGATGATACCGTGATCAGGGTTGAAAACCTTGGAAAACAGTACCGCATTGGTACCAGCATTGAAGCCTATGGCACTCTGCGCGATTCGCTTGGGAAGTTGTTTAAACCCCGAAAAGACCAGGATGGCACAGACGAAAACGGGGAGAATTTCATCTGGGCGCTGCGCGGATTAAATTTTGAGGTCAAACAAGGCCAGGTGTTGGGCGTAATTGGCCGCAACGGAGCCGGTAAAAGTACCCTGTTAAAGATTCTCTCACGGGTAACTTACCCAACAGAAGGATTCGCCGAGATACGGGGGCGGGTTGGTTCATTGCTGGAGGTTGGTACCGGTTTTCATCCGGAATTGTCAGGCCGCGAGAATATTCTGCTAAACGGCGCCATCCTGGGCATGAAGCGGACTGAGATCGAAAAGAAATTTGACGAGATCGTTGATTTTGCCGAGATCGAAAAGTTTATTGATACGCCGGTAAAAAGGTATTCCAGCGGGATGTACCTGCGCCTGGCATTCGCGGTTGCAGCCCACCTGGAACCAGAGATCCTGGTAGTGGATGAGGTGCTGGCGGTCGGCGATGCTGAGTTTCAGCGCAAGTGCCTGGGAAAAATGAGCGATGTCGCCCAGCAGGGGCGCACGGTCCTTTTTGTCAGCCATAACATGTCAGCTGTGCTGCGCCTGACCGAAGAGAGCCTGGTAATCGAAAAAGGCAAGCTGGCCATGCGGGCGCCCTCAGGTGAAGCGGTTGATTACTACCTGTCTCGCGGATACTCGCTGGAAGGGCAGCGTGTGTGGCATACCGATGAAATCTCGCAGGATGCTTACCCATTCCAGCCGGTTGCGATAAGGGTGAAAAATCCAGAAGGCACGGTGGTTGACACCGTCCGCTCGATTCAACCAGCCACGATCGAACTTGAATACAACATCCTTGCTCCCATGACCGGATTGCGGGTTGGTATTTACCTGATCTCAACCCGCGGGGAGTACATCTTTACATCCTTCGATACGGATGACGCAGGTGAATTTGAGCGCTTTGGCACCCGCCAGCCAGGAAATTACCGGAGCCGGTGTGTAATCCCTGCTGATACCTTGAACGAAGGACGCTATATCATTGGTGTTAATGCAAGCACATACCGTATCAAACGGTATTTTCAAGATGAACAGGCTTTAACGTTCAACGTGGATGCTGCCGGTGCACCGGGTATGCAATGGCCGGAACCTCGTTTGGGTTCTTACCGTCCAAGACTAAACTGGGAAATTGAAAGAGTATAGCATGCCATCCAAGAGCAAAGAGATCATCAAAGAAGTTTTAGGGCAGATCCCATTTTCAGCGGAGCTGTACTGGTTGATGCGCCAGTGGAATAAGCCGTTCAACAGCCATTTTTCGTTAAAATCACTGGAAACGGAAATTCCCGGTTTGCTGGCTGATGTGAAAAAGTACCAGGCAAAAGCCCCGGAAGGCAAGCGGGTTTTTATTTTTACATCCCTGCATTACTGGATTGAACATGCTGCCTTGATGAGCCTGGCGCTGGCTGCCCAGGGAAACAAAGTGACTTTTGCTTACCTGCCATATGCAGAATGGCAGGCGCCTATTAATAAGTTTGACTTGCGCCAGCAGGAACTGTATGCAGCCAAGATCCTGAAACAGCTTGAACCTGTCATCCAAGTCAAGTCTCTGATGAAGGTCAACGGCAATGATATTGACCTTCCACCAGCAATCCAGACTGCTGTAGCCCAGGTGACAGATTTTGATTCGCAATATACATTGCAGGTTGAGGAAGTCGACCACAACCATGAAATTTACCAGCTCCGCTACCGGCGCAACCAGGCAGCGGCAAAAACCGCCTACCGGATGCTGACTGAAAACACGTTTGATGTGGTGATTGTGCCGAATGGCACCATCCAGGAAATGGGGGTGGTATACCGGGTCGCCCGTCACCTGCGGCTGCCGGTAACCACATATGAATTTGGGGATCAACGCCAAACAATCTGGCTGGCTCAAAACGATGAAATCATGCACCAGGATACTGACGCGATGTGGAATGCCTGTAAGGACATCCCGTTAACCAAGAAAGAGCAAAAAGAAGTCCGCGACCTGTTTGCTGCCAGGCGGAAAGCTGACCTTTATGGAAATTTTGCCCGGCGCTGGCAGAAAACTCCGGCAGTGGGCAGCCAGAAGATCCGCAATGACCTTGGGCTGGACAACAGGCCGGTGGTCTTGCTGCCAACCAATGTCCTGGGCGACAGCCTGACGCTAGGCAGGAATATCTTCTCCAAATCGATGACGGAGTGGATCAGTCGTACAGTGCAGTATTTTGCAGGTCGTGATGATGCCCAACTGATCATCCGGGTCCATCCAGGAGAAGTATTAACACACGGTCTTGCAATGGCAGATGTGGTCCGAGATGTGTTGCCGGTGTTGCCGGAGCATATCCGCCTGATCGAACCGCAGGACCCGACGAACACCTACGACCTGGTGGAAATTTCAGATATGGGAGTGGTATACACCACCACAGTCGGGCTGGAGATGGCGATGACGGGCATCCCTGTGATCGTGAGCGGTAAAACCCATTACCGCAACCGTGGTTTCACCCAGGATCCGACAACCTGGGTTGAGTATTACAAGATTTTAGGCAAAATGCTGGAAAAACCAGAGGAGTACCGCCTGACACCTGAACTGGTAGATACCGCCTGGCAGTATGCTTACCGCTTCTTTTTCGATTTTGCCCGGCCTTATCCCTGGCACCTGGTGCGGGTGTGGGATGATTTCAAGCAGCGGCCTTTCAGCCAGGTTTTCAGCCAGCGCGGCAAAGCAGAATTCCAGGAAACATTTAATTTCATTCTCGGGCGCCCGATCGATTGGGCAAAGATTTTCAAACCGGATGTTAACTGAGGACTTGGAAAGCATAAACAGGGTGCATGCTGATGAGTAACCAGGATATTGCCAACCAGGTCCGCCAGTTTTATGACCAAATTGGCTGGACAATGCAGAGCGACGGATTCTACCAGAATGCAAGGTATGAGGATCTGCGTCCGGTTTCAGCGGAGTACATCCATAAATGCCACCTGCGGGTTAACCGTCATTTGCTGCAAAAGGGAAAGATACTCCTGGATGCGGGCTGCGGTCCGATCCAGTATCCGGAATACCTGACCTATTCACAAGGCTACCAGTATCGATTGTGCGTGGACCTGTCTATTGTTGCCCTGAAGGAAGCCCGCAAACGCATTGGCGGGCACGGCCTGTTTGCGGTAGGCGATGTTTCCCGGATGCCTTTTCGCAGTGACGTTTTGGATGGCGCTGTTACTTTACACACCTTCCACCACCTGCCGCTGGAAAACCAGGTAAAAGCCTATCATGAACTTTACCGGCTGTTGAAACCGGGCAGCACCGGTGTGGTGGTAAACGGCTGGACCGACCCGTTGCTGATGAAGGTCTCCATGTGGCTGGTACGCCTGGTTGAAAGGGTCAGCAATAAGGCATTTGCGGCCAGGAATTCCAAACCCGTTTCTGCAAGCAGCGATGCAGCCCGGCCAAAAAAACCCGCGACAGGTACTTTTATCGCAAAATTGAACCCACGCTGGTTACAAGAGCAGATCGGAAAAAAGATACCTTACAGGATCTTTTGCTGGCGCAGTGTAAATGTACGCTGGTTAAGGGCATTAATCCACCAGAAAACCGCTGGCAGGCTGCTTTTGAAGGTATTGTATTGGAAGGAAGAAGTATTCCCTGGCATTTTCGGCCGGATCGGGCAATACCCTTTGATTGTGATCACAAAGGAGGATACCCAATGAGCAAAAAGGTTGCGCTTGTGCCGCTGGACCTGGCGCAATTAACCATTCAACCGCTAACACAGCAAACATGGGCTGCATTTGAAAACCTGTTTGGCGAAAATGGCGCCTGCGGGGGCTGCTGGTGCATGTTCTGGCACATGAAACGGTCAGAATTCGATTCAAGCAAAGGCGAGGGCAACCACCAGATGATGGCTGACAGGGTAAGCCGGGGAGAAGTGCCCGGGCTGCTGGCATTCCTGGGGGAACAGGCTGTCGGCTGGGTAGCTGTTGAACCGCGTTCTGCTTACCAGGTACTGGAGCGCTCGCGCTCACTTGCGCTTGTAGATGAACTGCCGATCTGGTCAATTCCCTGCTTTTTTGTGGATAAACGCTACCGCAAACAGGGTTTGACCACCTGGCTGATCCGGGAAGCTGCCAGGTACGCAATCAACCAGGGTGCACCGGCTGTTGAAGCTTACCCTGTGGTTTATGAAGGCGGAAAGGCTTCCGACACGTTTTACTACACTGGGAAGATATCCGCATTTGAGAAAGCAGGTTTCACAGAAGTGGCAAGGCCTTCGAAAACCAAGTCTATAATGCGATACCACAAATGAGAGGTTGAACATGTACTGGAAAGATAAAGTAATCCTGGTTACCGGCGGGACTGGTTCATTTGGAAAGAAATTCATCGAGCTAATCTTAAAAGAATACCAGCCTGCCAAAGTGATCGTTTACAGCCGTGATGAGCTGAAGCAACACGAGATGAGGGCGGGAGGATTTGATCATCCTGACCTGCGTTATTTTATTGGTGATATCCGTGACCGCGACCGGTTAAAAAGGGCTTTGAATGGTGTGCATTACGTGGTGCATGCTGCTGCTTTGAAACAGGTTCCAGCCTGTGAATACAACCCGATGGAAGCGATCAAAACGAATATCTTGGGCAGCAGCAATGTCATCGATGCAGCACTAGATGCTGGTGTTGAACGGGTGATTGCCCTCAGCACCGATAAAGCGGTTAATCCAGTGAATCTGTATGGGGCAACCAAGCTGGCAGCAGAAAAGTTATTCGTCCAGAGTAATTTTTATGCCGCAGGCACATCCACCAGGTTCGCTTGCGTCCGCTACGGCAACGTGGTTGGCTCACGCGGCAGTGTGGTCCCGGTTTTTTTGAAACAGCGCCAGACTGGAACGGTTACCATCACGGATGACCGCATGACCCGCTTTTGGATTTCGCTGGAACAGGGCGCCCGCTTTGTCATTCGCTGTCTGGACCAGATGCAAGGCGGCGAGGTATTTGTACCCAAGATCCCGAGTATGCGGGTGATTGACCTGGCCACGACTATTGCCCCGGATGCAAAAGTGAACATTGTGGGTATTCGACCGGGCGAAAAACTGCATGAGGTGCTTATTTCTGAAGATGAAGCCCGCACAACCGTCGAACTGGACGATATGTTCGTTGTCCAGCCGGCAGAAGCGAACTGGTTTGGGCATGCCTGGGAAAGGCAGGGGAAACCCTTGCCGGATGGTTTCCGGTATGTCAGTGACACCAACCCGGATTGGATGACTATCGAGCAAATCCAGAAGATGGTTGCCCCCTTTGAAGTGGCTTTTGTGCAGGGCAAGGAGTTATGAGCCGTTTCCTGGTCACCGGTGCGAGCGGATTATTGGGTCTTCACTTTGCCTGGCAAGCGGCAGGTAATGCTGAAGTCACTGGCGTGGTCAATCACCACACTTTGGCTGGCGTTCCCTTCCAGACTATGGCCGTTGATCTGGCTCAACCAGGCGCAGGAAAGCTGCTGCTTGAAGATACCCAACCGGATATCCTTGTCCATTGCGCGGCGATGGCTAATGTGGATGTCTGCGACCGGCAACCTGAATTAGCGCAGCGGATGAATGCAGAGCTGCCCGGTGAACTGGCTGAGGCTGCAGCAGAGATGGGAATCAAAATGCTGCATATCTCCACCGATGCGGTTTTCAATGGCATTTCTGGAGATTACAGTGAGGATGATCTGCCTGACCCTCTCAGCGTGTATGCGAAAACCAAGCTGCGGGGGGAGCAAGCGGTTGTTGCCGCAAATGCTGAAGCCCTGATTGCACGGGTCAATTTTTTTGGTTGGAGCATCAGCGGCAACCGCAGCCTGGCAGAGTGGTTTGTTACTAACCTGTCAGCTGGTAAACAAGTGAACGGATTTACCGATATTTTTTTCTGCCCGCTGGAAGTAACCCGGCTGTGCAGTATCCTCATGGAAATGCTGGATGCAGGCCTGTCAGGTGTTTATCATGTGGTAAGCAGTGAAAAGCTGAGCAAATACGATTTCGGTACGCGTCTGGCAGCTGCCTTCGGGCTGGATCGATCCCTCATCAACCCGGTCTCCTGGCGGGCTGGCGGTTTAGTGGCTGCCAGGTCTCCGCTGTTGACCCTAAAAACCGATAAGGTGAGTAAGGTTCTTGATAAAGCGATGCCAGGAATACAGGAAGGCATTGACCGGTTCTTCAAGGCGTACCAGGAAGGTTGGCCGCAGCAGATTCGGCAGCTGGCAGTGGATTAGGATGATATTGTCTTCGGAGGAATGCATGGATATTCGAATCGGCAAACATGTGATCGGCGAAAACCACCCAACCTATTTTATTGCTGACATTGCTGCCAACCACGACGGCAGCCTGGAAAGGGCTAAAATGCTCATCCGACTGGCAGCCAAAGCCGGTGCGGATGCAGCTAAGTTTCAAAATTTCTCCGCCTCAAAAATTGTATCTGATTACGGCTTTCGCTCGCTTGGCGGGCAGCAAAGTCACCAGGCCAAATGGAAGAAGTCAGTTTTCGAGGTATATTCAGACGCTTCCATTTCTTTTGACTGGAGCCCTGAACTGAAAAAGACCTGTGATGAGGCAGGGATCGATTACTTTTCCTCCCCATATGACTTTGACGCCATCGACCGGCTGGAAGCATACATGCCGGCTTACAAGGTGGGTTCGGGAGAGATCGACTGGCTGGAAGCGCTGGAACGGATGGCTTCAAAGGGTAAACCGGTCATCCTGGCAACCGGTGCTGCAGCGATCGGGGAGGTACAGCGGGCTGTGCATGCTATCCTGCGGATAAATCCTCAACTTGTGCTGATGCAATGCAATACCAACTACACTGCCAGCCTGGAGAATTTCCAATACATCAATCTGCGTGTTTTAGAGACCTACCGGCAGATGTTCCCTCAGGTAGTCCTGGGACTTTCAGACCATACGCCTGGGCATGCTACCGTACTGGGTGCGGTAACCCTGGGCGCCAGGGCAATCGAGAAGCATTTTACCGATGACAACTCCCGTGAAGGACCTGACCATGCCTTTGCCATGAACCCGCAATCCTGGGCAGAAATGGTGGAGAATACCCGCCGGCTGGAAAAAGCCCTCGGCTCAGGGGATAAGAAGATCGAAGACAACGAAAAGGATACCAGCGTTATCCAGCGAAGATGTATCCGGGCTGCAGATGACATTCCTGCCGGGAGAGAGATCACCCGTGACCTGCTGGATGTGCTGCGTCCCGCAACACCGGGTGGGATTAAACCAGACCAGATTGAAAATGTGCTGGGCAAACATGCCGTTGCAGCCATCCCGGCCGGGAAAGAAATCCGCTGGACTGACCTGGTGGAATGATGCGAGTACTGTACTTCACCCGCGATTTCAACGCCCATGATCAACGCTTCACCAACGCGCTGGCAAATACCAGTCATGAGATCTTCCTGCTGCGGCTGGAGAGCCAGCCATTTACTCTGCTCCCAAGGCAGATCGCGCCAGGGGTGGAAGAGGTGAAATGGGCGGGGGGGAGTGAACCGTTTTCCTGGTCAAAAACCTTGGACTATGTCAAAGATTTGAAAAGGGTAATCGCTGAGGTGAAACCGGATGTCATTCATGCTGGACCGGTCCATACATGCGCTTACCTGGCAGCCCTGGCGGGATTCAAACAACTGGTTACCATGTCCTGGGCTTCAGATATCCTGCATGAAGTAAAGTATGACCAGACTCTTGCCCGGACGGCGCGTTATGCCCTCAAACGCACTTCTGTCCTGGTGGGAGATTGCCAGGCAATGGCAAACATGGCTGTGGAAACATACCATTTTCCAAAGGACAGGATCGTCCTCTTCCCCTGGGGCGTGGATTTGGAATTATTCAAGCCAAATGGGGTTCCCTACCTGCGCAGCGAACTGGGTTGGAAAGATGCATTTGTCTTCTTGTGCCTGCGGTCCTGGGAACCTGTTTACGGAGTTGACCTGGTAGTAGAAGCCTTTGCGCGTGCTGTTCAGGAAATTCCGGACCTGCGCCTGCTGCTGTACGGAAGCGGGTCACAAAAAGAGGTGATCCGGGATATGATTTCTCACTATGCCCTGGAGGAAAAGGTATTCCAGGGGGGTAAGGTCGGCAATGCCGATCTTCCAGCGGTATACCGCAGTGCAGATGTGTACCTGACAGCTGCCCATAGTGATGGCTCATCAGTCTCTCTGATGGAAGCCCTGGCTTGCGGCTTGCCGTCGATTGTTTCGGACATACCCGGCAACCTGGAATGGGTGGAACACGACAAGCATGGCTGGGTTTTCCCGGATGGAAATACTGCCGCGCTGGCAGCTGCCATGATCGCGGCATACACCCAGAGGAAGAAATTGAAGGCATTTTCACAGAATGCACGGCTGTTGGCTGAAGAGAAAGCCGATTGGAAAAAGAACTTCCAGGAGTTGCTGCGGGCTTACGAGATGGCTGTGGAGACTGCAAGGTGAGTGACCCAAAAACTGTTGCAATTATTCAGGCGCGTATGGGCTCCAGCCGGCTGCCAGGCAAAGTGCTGATGGACATAGCGGGCAAGCCCATGCTTGAATGGGTCGTCAGTCGGGTCAGGCAGGCCAGGCGGGTTCATGAGGTTTTAGTAGCAACTACATCTGATACCTCAGATGATCCGGTGGCTGAATTTTGCCAGGATAAAGGCATCCAGGTTTACCGGGGCAGTACGTTTGATGTGCTGGACCGTTATTACCAGGCTGCCAGGCAGTCACACGCGAATACGGTTGTGCGTGTTACAGCAGATTGTCCCCTGATCGACCCGCAGGAGATCGATACCCTGCTGGTGGAGTTTTTTGACCGCCAGGTGGATTTTGCCGCCAACCGGCTGCCGCCGCCCTGGCAGCGCACTTTCCCGATTGGGCTGGATACCGAAATTGCCAGCTTCGCAGCTCTGGAGCGTGCCTGGAAAGAAGCCAGCCAAAAGCATGACCGTGAGCATGTCATGCCCTACCTGTATGAGGTGGAAGGGCGTTTCAAGATTTACTACCACAACACCAGCCCTGATTACGGACAAATGCGCTGGACTGTGGATACCCCTGAAGATTTACAGGCAATCCGGTTGATGATTTTGCACCTTGCTGATAAAGAGCATTTCACCTGGCATGATGTTCTGGATGTGGTGCAGCAAAACCCTGACCTCAGCAAGATGAACGCAGGAATCAGGCATAAAGTGTTCAATGAAGTGGACAGCCGGATGGAACAGAAAAATCAGGATGTTGAAACAGAACATTCTCAGCCTTTGATCACGATCTTTACCGCCCCGAAACCGTTTGTTGACCCTCATATCAACTTGATTCAACGGAATGCCATCGTATCATGGAGGAACCTGGGCAAAGAAGTCGAGATATTCCTTGTGGGTAATGAAAGCGGGGTAGCGGACATAGCTCGTGAATTTGGCATTGGTTATCTTCCTGAAGTTAAGAGAAATTCACAAGGAACACCGCTGGTGAGTTCGATATTCGATCTTGCCCGCAAGCACAGCCGCAGCCCTGTATTAGCATACTTGAATGCGGACATCATTACCCTGCCTGATATTATCGCTGCCACAAAAACCACCATGCAGGTAAGATACCGTTTCCTGCTGGTGGGGCAGCGCTGGGATATAGACATCCAGGAATCCCTGCAAGCCGGGAATGACCTTACCCCCTGGCTTGAAAATGAGATCAAGCTACATGGGCAGCTTCATCCACAAGGCGGCAGTGATTACTTTGTCTTTCCAAGGGATACTTTTACTGAGGTGCCGGATTTTGCTATTGGAAGGGCGGGTTGGGATAACTGGATGATTTTCCATGCCCGGGAAGCCGGTATGCTGGTGATTAATGGTACCGGGGCAATCAATATCATCCACCAGCAACACGATTACCGGCACTTACCGGGTGGAAAACCGCATTACCGCACCCCGGAGACATTTGAAAATGTAAAGCTGGCTGGCGGTAAGCGAACCATTTTTGATTTGAATGATTGCACCCACCGGTTTACAGGCGGAAAAGTGACGAGGAAGCCAGTTACATGGAAACGGTTTTGGCGTGAGGTTGAGGTATTTCCCCTGGTAGCAATGAAAAGTAAACCCCTGGCACAGGTAAGTTATGCCGTCTTTCACCCGCAGAAAGCTTACCGGGAGCTGCGTGCCTGGCTGCGCGCCAGGAACTCTGTCAAGGTGGAGTAAGGCAAGCGGAGCATATATGCGAATCGGTCAAAATCCGGCTAAGAACCAGAAAGAAGTCGCAAAGCCCGAACGGATTACCGTGGCGGTTTTGAACTACATCCCGGTGCTGGCAGGCTATTACAGCCAGATGCTGGATGTCCTGAAAGTCTGCCTGGAATCCATTCGTGAGACCGCAGACCTGCCGTTTGACCTGCTGGTGTTTGATAACGGCAGCTGCGAAGAGGTTACCCGCTACCTGAATGAAGAAAAGGATAAGGGGCGAATCCAATTCCTGATGCTTTCTAAAAAAAACCTTGGCAAGGGTGGCGCCTGGAATATGATCTTTTCGGGAGCGCCTGGCGAGATCATTGCATACACAGATAATGATGTCCAGTTCTATCCCGGTTGGCTTTCAAAATCGGTAGAGCTGCTAGAAACTTACCCCAATGTGGGTATGGTAACTGCCAGACCTTTCCGTACTCCGCCAGAATTCTACACTTCCACCCTCAACTGGGCAAAGGATAATCCTGAAGTGATTGTGGAAAATGGGCAATTGATCCCGTTTAATGTCCTGCATGCATTCAACTTGAGCCTGGGGCAGGAGGATGACTACAGCCGCGGCCTGATCAATAATTCTGAAGATATTCTTTTAATTTACAGAAATACAAAGGCAATTGTTGGCGGCAGCCACTGGCAGTTTACTGCCCGAAAAGATATCCTGCAGAGTTTCCTGCCTTTCCAGATGGACCGGCCTATGGGCCAGGTCCGGCAGCTGGATGACCGGATGAACCAGAAAGGCTATTTGCGCTTGATGTTGCCTGAACCGTTGGCGATGAACCTGAGTAACACGCTGGCAGATAACAATAAACCTGCTGTTACACTTAATGCCTCAAAATCTGTGCCTTTTAAGAAGCGTATTTTAAACATTGCAGTGTTGCGCAAAGCGTTGCTTGCAGTATATGACTGGATTTTCCGCCAGTATTTTCATAACTAAACCACATGGCAGCATGGATGAAATTGACACCATTCTTGGAAATCAGCGCAGAAAGCGCCTAGGAAAAGGGATATGAATAATACCGTTTTTATCAGCGCTGATCACGGACTGGCAATCGTTTATTTTTTGCAGAGTGATGTTGTGCCTACACTTTTGGAAAAAGGCGCCCGGGTGGTTGTGCTGACCGATGACGGGCTGAAGGAGCAGATCCAGAAAAGGTTTGATCTGCCGGGTCTTGTCATTGAGGGTCTTCGGTTAAAAGAAGCCCGGCAATACTCCGAACAGGTTTCACCTACCGAGCAATGGTGGCTGAACTACCTGCGGCGGGTAGGTGGCAGCAGGCAGATCAATACTGAAGCAATGGACAGCCATGTTGAGCAGGTGGCTTTTGAGGCCACTGGCAGAAGGCGGGCAGTGCTGCCCGTCATGCGTTTATTGGTTTCCCTGCTGCGCAGCTCAAAAGCTGCCAGGAGAGCCCTTGTCACCAGGCAAATGCGTTTCAGCCCGGAATTGTATTCTGACCTTTTTGCAAAGTACAAGCCCGGGCTGGTGGTGGCATCCACACCTGGCTGGCGGTATGACCGCTACTTGCTACGCCAGGCTGCCCGGAATAATATCCCGGCGGCAACCGTGATCGTCGGCTGGGATAATCCCAGCAGCTACAGCATCCCTGGGGCGAAGATGGATTGGGTCAGCTGCTGGTCTGATGTACAAAAACAAGAGCTGGTGCAGGGTTCGGATTGGAAACCTGAGCAGGTAAATATCGGCGGCATCCCAACTTATGACGGGTATTTCCGTAAACAATGGCTGATGAGCCGCGAGGACTACTTCAAGCTGCACGGGCTTGACCCCAACCGGAAACTGCTGGGATATGCCTGCAGCTTTATCACCTTCTCTCCTAATTACCAGAATATTGAACCCCTGGCGCGTATGGTGGCAGAAGAGCGTTTCGGGCAGCCTGCACAGCTGCTAATCCGGCTTCATCCTAACCACTTTATGAGCGAGCCGTTATTTGCGGCGGAGCGCGAACGTATCCAGGACCTGGCACGGCGCTATCCACATGTGCATGTCGTTGAGCCGGTGCCTCTGGGCGGTGAACTGGGTTATTACTCCGGCGAAGATATGCCCGAGAAAACCTCGATGATGGCATATTCGGATGTTTTCCTGACGGTCTATTCCACGATGGTTGTAGAGGCTGCCGTCCATGACCGGCCGATCGTGAGTGTTTGCTTTGATGCACCGGGCGGCTGGAATACCCCCGGCAGGTTTGACCTGGCATTGTCCAAGATCGGCGAATGGCCTACCCACCAGCGTTTCCGCCTGGCAAAGGCGGGCAGGGTGGTATTGAATGAGACAGAGCTGCGTGATGCTGTCCAGTATTCCCTTGAAAATCCGGATGCTGAAAAGGAACAACGCAGGCGCTTCATTGAACAGGAAGTAACCTTTGTTGACGGCAACGCGGGCAAGCGTACCGGCGAGTACCTTTTCAGTAGGATCGGAAAGAAGGCAAACCGATGAAATTCTTGATCGCTGGGCTTGGTTCAATCGGAAGGCGCCACTTCCGCAATCTGGTTCAACTGGGCGAGAGAGATATTACTTTGCTGCGCAGCCATAAAAGCACGCTTCCGGATGATGAACTGGCAGGCTACCCGGTAGAGACAGACCTGGGAAAAGCCTTGGCTGCCAGTCCGGATGCGGTCATCATTTCCAATCCTTCCTCACTGCACCTGCCGGTTGCGCTGGCTGCGGTGAACGCAGGCTGCCATATTTTCCTGGAAAAACCAGTTGCGCATAGTCAATATGGAACAGAAGAACTGCTCCAGGCTGTCGATCTGAAAAAGGTGATAACCGCAGTGGGTTTCCAGTTCCGTTTCCATCCTGGTTTGCAGGCTATTCATGATCTAATCCAACAGGGCGGGTTGGGGAAGATCATCTCTGCAACTGCTATCTGGGGTGAGTACCTGCCGGGATGGCACCCGTGGGAAGATTACCGTCTCAGCTATGCTGCCAGGCAAGACCTGGGAGGTGGAGTGGTGAGGACCCTCTGTCACCCATTGGATTACCTGGCATGGATGTTTGGCAGGGTCGATACGGTAAGTGCATCAGTTCATGCAACTGGTATCCTGGATATCGACGTGGATGACCTGGCAGAGATTGACCTGTCCTTCGCTGCAGGTACACAAGCGCATGTACATCTTGATTATCACCGCCAGCCTGGGAAACACACCCTCAGTATTACTGGAACAGGCGGCACTGCTGAATGGGACAATGCAACCGGTATCGCGCAATACATCCTGGCAGGGGAAAACCAGTGGCATTCTATCCTGCCGCCGGTCGGTTTTGAACGCAACACGATGTTCCTGAATGAAATGCGGAATTTCATCCAGGCTATTGAAGGTTCCGAGTGGCCGGTCTGCAGCCTGGAAGAGGGCATATATAATTTACAGGTGATCGATGCAGTCTACCGGGCTGGCAGCTCGGGTAATCCGGTGAGGATGGCGGAGAATCTAGCATGAAGATTCCTGGCTGGGTAAAAGGTTCGCTGGTCGGCATTTACTTTGTACTGCTTGCCATCCTGTTTACCTACCCGTTGATTACCATGATGTCAACCCGCATCATTGGGCAGCCGGGGGATAATATTTACTATGCCTGGGTGATCGGCTGGGTTAAGAAAGCAATTTTTGATCTGCAGGTGAATCCCCTCAACGTATGGTTCCTTAATTACCCGGAGGGGTGGAACCTGGCTTTTACCGAGATTGCACCGGTGCAAGTACTGATTGCTTTACCCTTTGCACTGCTGGCGAATCCCCTGTTCGGATACAACTTTTCCATGCTCTCAACCTATGTCCTGGCAGGAGTATTCATGTTCCTCTGGACGAAGTCCTTAACTGGAAAAACCGGTGTAGCCCTGATTGCAGGCACTGCATTTGCCACCCTCCCATTTCACCAGGCGCATTTCCTTGCAGGGCACCTGAATATTGCTGGCATCCAGTGGTTTCCTCTTTATTTCTGGGGCTTGTTTGAGATAATAAAACCCGAACCGGTAAAGCAAAGAGTCAAATTCAGCCTGATTGCTGGTGCAGCCCTGGGGTTAATCGGACTGACTTCCATGTACTACCTGTACATGACAGCCCTGGTAACCCTGGTTATTCTGGTAATCAACCTTTTCTTCGTCCGAAAAAGGGTTTTGAAGTGGCAATACTGGTCATCATTTCTGTGGATGGGATTGCTGGCGCTGCCGTTAATTGCTCTTGCCCTATGGCCATTCTTAGCGCTGGAAAACCAGGTAAGTATGCCTGTGCGGGATATCAGTGTAGCCCGGATGCTGGCAGCTTCAGCCAGCCCTCTAGATTACATTCTTCCATCGACAGACCATTTTGCAGTTGGCAACTGGGTCAACCAGCATTTCAACCGCCAAATGTGGATCGAGAATACCCTGTATCTGGGTTTCATCCCGCTCATTTTTGCTGTAATAGGAGGAATCGCACTCAAGAAAACGAATAAGCGGTTGATATATCTCATCCTTGCGGCGATCCTGTTTGCCTGGATTCTCTCGCTGGGGCTTGATTTATTCCTGGATGGAGAACGCCTGCAGATCCAGATGCCAGGTTTCTTGGCAAATCTTTTCAACCGGACAGATACTTACATCCCCTTGCCCGGATTGCTCCTTTACAAGTATCTGCCTTTCTATGACAGGATGCGATCTTTTGCCAGGTTCGGTGTTTTCGTAATGCTGTTTGTTCAGGTTTTAATGGCTTTTGGTTTGTCCTTTACCTGGGAATATATTCGTTCACAGGCTGGCAGGGCAGTACTTACTTTTCTCCTCCTTCTGGCAGTCGTGGCAGAATTCTACCCGGGTATTTATGACCGCACCTTTTCAGCTGACGGCCGCCCGGTAGACGCCTGGCTGGCGCAGCAGGATGATGCTGGTGCAGTGATCCAGTTCCCATTTGATCAGGTTGAAAACCAGGACCTGGTTTATGCCACCTTAACCAACGGAAAGCCGTTTGTGGGCGGTGCGTTCAGTTCGTTTCCACCCCAGCAGTACCAGTCGATCAAGCCGGTCATGCAGAATTTCCCGGATGCTGCCAGTGTGGCTCTCCTTGACCAACTGGGAGTCACTTATGTGCTGGCAGATGCAAACCATTACACCAATGATGCGGAGTTGATTTCTGCCTGTGAAACTTTGGGTCTGGATTATATAGACACGATGGGTGAGGAACTGGTCTTTATCAACATGAAAGAGTAAGCTGGATCATGAAACGGAATGTGTGGATGACCTTATTGTTGCTCTTTAGTGCCGTGGTTGGCATGGCGCTGGTGGCATACAGTACATCATTGGGTCCAGGGGTGGGGGGCGACGCAACCATTTACATTACATCAGCCCGCAACCTGCTGGGAGGCAGGGGATTGGGCCTGATCGAAGCGGATGGCAGTTTCCGTTTGCTTCCCTATTTTCCACCCGGCTACCCGCTGGCATTAAGCCTGCTTGGATTGAGCGGGTTGGACCTGGTTCCGCTTTCACGCTGGTTGAATGTTCTCCTGTTTGGCGGCCTGGTCATTCTCTCAGGTAAAATCCTTTTTTCTGCTACCAGCAAACACAGTGTTGCTTTCCTGGGCAGCCTGCTGTTTGCCCTGTCACCTGTGCTGGTGCCAGTTTCCTCCTGGGCGATGTCAGAGCCCCTGGCGCTCTTGCTCGGTTTTGGCAGCCTCTGGTTTGTTGTTAAGGCGCTTAAACAGGGTGAAATCACTGCCGCTTTGGTTTTGAGCGGATTGCTGTCCGGTTTGGCTATCCTGACCCGTTATAATGCGGCAGCTTTTGGTATCACAGGTGGATTATTCCTGCTTTTCAGTGGAAAACTGCCGCGTCTTAAGAAACTGTTGCACTCTGCCTTATTCGCAATCCTTTCCCTCCTCCCGGTTGGGATTTGGCTGTGGGTTGACCTGCACCTGACTGCTTCCGTCTCCTCACGCCGGATTGAATTACCTGTAAACCTGGGAAATGCCCTGCTTGATTTTTGGAAGGATTTCCAAAACTCACTTCAATTCTGGCTGCTGCCTGATTCCTGGGTGTATACTCCCCGCCTGCCCGCTGTCCTTATGAACCTGCTGGTTCCAGCAGTCCTTGCAGCCATCCTGGTCTGGTACCTGGTATGGGTTGCCCGGTTCAAGAAAAGGGGAGATGAAAAACCTGAAACAAGAACCTGGATACCATTGCTGGCAGTCTTCAGCCTGGTTTTCCTGGTTGTAACGGTACTGGTGAAATTCACCACTTACCCGCCCATAACCATCAATGCGCGCATGCTTTCACCCATGCATGTTTCTCTCCTGCTGCTGGTTTTGCTGCTGCTGGACGCCAGTGGTTCTGCATTTACGAAAGCCAGGTGGGGAAGCACTGCAATAGCCATTATCCTTTTTCTGGGAGTTCTCTGGTACGGCTGGATCACTCTGCATATTGTGCCGCAATACCACCGCCTGGGATTGGGCTACCTTTCAGTAAATTGGCAGCAATCGGACACCTTGAAAGCAATTGAAAAAATCCCTGCTGACACGGCACTCGTCACCAACCAGGAAATGCTGGTGCTATTCTGGACAGGCCGGGCTGCTTATCCTTTAAAAGAAATCTATGCAGCCAAGCCATCCACAGAATATTACCGCTATGGAGATGGCTGGGACATGAAGGATTCAGGCCAGGTGTTGTTCAAAGAAGGGGAAGCAGCGCTGATCCTGTTTGATACCATCTCGGACCAGGTGTGGGAGCTCTATAGAGACGATACCCCTGAATGGGTCAATATGTTAACAAATGGGCTTTTTGTTGTGTATGACGGCAATGATGGAGGTATATATCTCTATAATGAACCGTAAACCAGGATTACCTCAACGATCATCAATTGTTTTCTGGCTGGCTCTGGCAATAATTGCCCTGGCAGGCGTTGCATTGCTTTGGTATACCACCCCTCACGGCCTGGCACTGGTAAATGATTCAGTCAATTACATTGACGGTGCTCGCAACATGCTTGCCGGTCATGGATACAGCCGCATCCTTGGAAACGGCGATTATGCACCGGTAACCAACTTCCCTCCTTTCTATTCAATGGTTCTGGCAGGCTTTCTACTTGCCGGATTAGATGGGATAACGGCAACCTGGTGGGTCAGCATCCTTTTCTTTGCATTCAATCTGGTGCTGATTGGCTGGCTGGGGCGTAAAGTGACCGGTTCTTCCCTCTTCGGAGTATTGACCTCAATTCTATTCCTCTTAAACGAATCCTTCCTCAATTTCCACACTTTTGCACTTTCTGAGCCGGTGTTTATATTCACTTTCTTCCTTTGTCTGGTCTACCTGGTCAAATACCTGGAAAAGCCTGTATGGTATTGGATCGTCCTGAGCGGGCTTTTTGCCAGCCTGGCATACCTGACTCGTTACATCGGGATCGCATTATTCGTGACAGCTATTGCCGCTCTGGTCATTTTCCTGCCGGGATTAAAGAGAAAATTGAAAAGCGTCCTGTTTTTCCTGGCTGGCGCAATGCCGGCAGTAGCCGCCTGGACTGTGCGCAACATCCTGCAAACAGGCAGCGCAACCAACCGCCAGAGCATGTGGCATGTCATCCCTGGCGAAGCTATCCAGGAAGGTGTGTTGAGCTTCTGGTCGTGGCTCCTGCCAGAGCGGTATAACCTGATCGAGCGGTTCATCGGTTTCTGGCAATTTCTGCTGTTCCTTCTTCTTATAATTGCTCTGGCAGCAGTCATCATTCTCTCTTTGCGTTTCTGGCTGTTGAAAACCAAACCGGGCTTAAAAATCCAGTTCACCTGGGTCATCGTCATACAGGCTGCAGCTTACCTGGTTTTACTGGTGTTCACAATAGCTTACCTGGATGCCAGTGTGAATTTTGAAGGCCGGATATTGATGCCGATTTACAACATGCTGCTGCTCCTGATTGTTGCGGGGTTGTACTGGCTGTGGACAAGGAAGAAATGGTTGTTCAAAGCTGCTGCAGTTTTCATTACACTGGCATTGATGCTTTCGTTTGTCGAAGATACAATGGATACCATTAAACTTAACCGCAGCCAGGGACAGGGCTTTGCCAATGAATACTGGACTGAATCGCAAACCATGGCTGAGCTGGCCAGGCACCCGGATTTGCTGGTGTACACGAACCGCCCGCGTGCTGTTAACCTTTTCCTGGATCGCGGCGCTTACATACTGCCATCCAGATTAAACCCGTCAACCGGTTTGCCTTGGGCTGATTATGAGAAAACAGTCAGCTCCATCCGGCAGCGGGTGTTGGACGGCAAAGCGCTGCTGGTAGTCTTTGATTACGAGAATGCAACCAGTGATGAGGAAGGGCAGGCTCTCATGCAAGACCTGACTGAAGGACTGCCACTGCTGGTTGAGTATTCTGATGGTATCATTTTTGGGTATGCTCAAAAGTAACATAGCCTGGGATGAGGATGTATGACAACAATCTTGGATAAATTTCGTTTGGATGGGAAGGTAGCCGTAGTTACAGGCGGCGCGGGTTTGCTGGGGAAGCAGTTCTGCTTGACCCTGGCCCAGGCAGGCGCCCATGTACTGGTTGCCGACCTGAATGGCAAGGTTGCTGAAGAAACAGCAACTTCAATTGCAGCCGCTGGGTATTCTGCATCGCCGGTGCAGGTGAATGTAACAGATAAGGATTCTACTCAGGCAATGGCTGATGCTGCCGTCAGGCAGTTTGGCAGGCTTGATGTTTTGGTTTGCAGCGCAGCGATGGATCCCAAGTTTGACCCCCAGAACCAGGGTTCCCACGGCAACCGCTTTGAGGATTATCCCCTGGATGCCTGGAGGCAGGCAGTGGATGTGAACCTGACCGGGATGTTCCTATCCGCCCAGGCAGTTGTGCCAGCCATGCTGGACCAGGGGCAGGGCGTAATCATAACCATTTGTTCAACTTACGGACTGGCTGGTCCAGACCAGCGCATCTACCAGAAACCTGGCCAGCCGCCCCAATTCAAACCGGCGTATTATTCTGTCACCAAAGCCGGGGTCCTCGGTTTCACCCGTTATCTGGCTGCCTATTATGCCGGCAAGAATATCCGTGTGAATGCCCTCACTCCGGGCGGTGTCTTCAACAATCATGATGATATATTTAATGAAGCATACTCAGCCCGTACAATCATGGGGCGCATGGCTCACCTGGATGAGATGAATGGCGGCCTGTTATTCCTGGCGTCTGATGCTTCTTCCTATATGACTGGTTCCAACCTGGTGGTGGATGGAGGGTGGACAGCATGGTAAAGCATGAAGTCCTGGCAATAATCCCTGCCAGGGGAGGTTCAAAAGGAATACCCCGCAAGAACATCCGCAATTTTGCCGGCTACCCCCTGATAGCTTACAGCATCGCTGCCGGTCTGCAATCAGAACTGGTCACCCGGGTGATCGTCTCCACCGATGATGAAGAGATTGCCTGTGTTGCCAGGGAATTTGGCGCTAAAACACCATTTTTACGACCGGCAGAGCTGGCACAGGATCAATCCACGGACCTGCCGTTGTTTGAACAGGCATTGCAATGGCTGCGGGAAAATGAAGGGTATGTACCGGATGCAGTTGTGCAGCTGCGTCCAACCTCGCCGATTCGTCCGGTTTCCCTGGTGGATGATGCTGTCAGGATGCTACTGGATACCCCGGATGCCGATTGCGTCAGGGGAGTGGTAAGTGCCGGGCAAAACCCATACAAAATGTGGCAGATCGATCCGGATTCTGGAAGGATGTCACCGCTGTTGAAAGTGGAGGGGATTGCAGAGCCTTACAATGCCCCGCGCCAGGCGCTACCCGCTGCCTACTGGCAGACCGGGCATATCGATGCAATCCGCACCCGTACGATCCTTGAAAAGCACAGCCTGACCGGTGATGTGATCCTGCCTCTCATCATTGACAGCCGGTACACGGTGGATATTGATACCCTGAGCGATTGGGCTCGCTATGAGAGCGTGGTATATTCCGCCAACCTGGCCATGGTAACCCCTGGCAACCGCCGCCGCCCGCTGCCGGATGATATCCGGCTGCTGGTGCTCGATTTTGACGGAGTTGTGACCGATAACCATGTGTACGTGGACGATGAAGGCAAAGAAATGGTGATGGCATACCGCAGTGACTCGATCGGCGTACAGGCGCTGCAAAAAGCCGGCATCCAGGTGATTGTGCTTTCCTCGGAAATGAACCCGGTGGTCACCGCCCGCTGCCGAAAGATGGGTATTTCTGCTGTCCAGGGCGTGCTTGATAAACCGGTCATATTGCAGGAGTACCTCCATCAGCAGATGATCAAGAACGAGCAGGTTGTGTACCTGGGGAATGATATTAACGATACCCCGTGTTTTTCCCTGGTAGGATGCGCTGTGGTTGTGGCAGATGCCCAGCCTGAAGCCATCCGGCAGGCTGACCGGGTGCTTACCCGTAATGGTGGTTTTGGGGCAGTTCGTGAAATGTGTGATATTATCTTGCAGTCATTACCTGAAAGGAGTCAGCATGGCGCGTGAAGTAAAAATTGGTGACTGTTTTGTTGGGGATGGTCATCCTACCTATGTAGTGTCAGAAATCGGAATCAACCATAATGGTGATCTGGAAATTGCCAAAGCATTGATTAAAGCAGCTAAAGAAGCTGGCGTGAATGCGGTCAAATTCCAGAAACGTACGCCCGAGTTGTGCGTACCTCCCGAGCAGCGCGGACAGATGCGTGAGACGCCCTGGGGATATATCTCATACCTGGATTACCGCTACAAGGTTGAATTTGATGGTGATGATTACAAGGAAATCGACAGGTATTGTAAAGAACTGGGTATTACCTGGTTTGCTTCTGTTTGGGATGAGCCTTCGGTCGATTTCCTTGAACAGTTCAATCCGGTCTGCTACAAAATTCCCTCCGCATCACTCACTGACCATTCTTTGCTTAAACACCTGAAAAAGACCGGTCGACCGTTGATCCTGTCTACTGGTATGTCGACCATTGCGCAAATTCGCGAATCGGTTTCGGTCGTGGGAACTGATCACCTTGTCATCACCCATGCCACCAGCACATACCCCTGTGAACCGGAAGAGCTTAACTTGAAAATGGTTGAGACCCTGCGCAAGGAATTCCCCTGCCCGATCGGGTATTCGGGGCACGAAGTTGGGCTGATCCCATCGGTGATCGCTGTGGCCTTCGGGGCATGTATGGTCGAACGGCATATCACCCTGGACAGGGCGATGTGGGGCAGCGACCAGGCCGCTTCTGTTGAACCCAACGGTTTTGAACGGCTGGTCAAATACATCCGTGTGACAGAACAGGCAGTCGGTGACGGTGTAAAAAAGGTTTATGAAAGTGAAATGTCGTCACTGAAAAAATTAAGAAGGGTGCAGGGATAAATAATTATGCATATCAAACTCATTCCATTACTGTATTTGGATCCGGGATCTGGATCAATGATCCTGCAGATTGTGATCGCTGCTGCATTGGGCGGTGCTTATGCTGTTAAGGTGTACTGGAAGAAGATCAAACGCCTTTTCCGCGGTAAAGGAGCAGATGAAGAAGTAGATGGCACAGCGGTCCTGACCGAAGACCAGCAGCAGGAAAATGATGTCAGGTAATCAAATTCACAGCGCTTCCTTCCGGGATCCAAGCGGTTTTCTCTTTAAAAGAGATGGCATCCTGTACCGGCAGGTAAATCAAACCTACCGCAGTCATTATGATCTCCTGATGGGATCAGGTTTATATGAGCAGCTGGTCAAAAAAGGTGCTCTTGTCAGCCACCAGGAAACGGATATTGCTCCTTTAGCTCCTGATGCCGGCTACAAAGTGCTGCAGCCTGAGGTAATCCCATTCATTTCGTACCCGTACGAATGGTCATTCAGTATGCTGAAAGATGCCGCCTTGCTAACGCTCGAGATCTGCAACCTTTCCCTGCAAAAGGGGATGGTGCTGAAAGATGCCTCGGCTTATAACATCCAGTTCCTGGATGGCAAGCCAGTCTTGATTGACACGCTCTCTTTTGAACGGTATGACGAGGGAACCCCCTGGGTGGCCTACCGGCAGTTTTGCCAGCATTTCCTGGCACCCCTGGCCCTGATGGCGCTGACTGATATCCGGCTGGGCCAACTGCTAAGGGTGCATATCGACGGTATTCCACTTGACCTGGCCAATGAGCTGCTGCCTGGCAAGGTCCGCTGGAACCTGGGATTGGGCACCCACATCACCTTGCATGCCCAGGCACAACAGAAGTATGCCAAGGCGGACTCGCATAAAGATGACCGGAAGAAGGTTTTCAGTAAAAATGCCCTGTTCGGTTTGCTTGACAGCCTGAAGAACACTGTAAAAAGCCTGCAATGGAAACCGGCCGGGACAGAATGGGCAGATTATTACGAGATCACCAATTACTCCGGGTCGGCATTTGAGGAGAAAAAAGCGGTCATTCGCAAATTCCTGGACATTGCGCAGCCGGATTCCGTTTGGGATTTGGGAGCCAATAATGGTGTGTTCAGCCGGTTGGCTTCTGAAAAGGGGATTTTCACGGTTGCTGCAGATATTGATCCTGCCGCAGTGGAATCGGACTACCAGAATATCCAGTCTGAAAATGCAAAGAACTTGCTGCCATTATTGCTGGACCTGACCAACCCAAGCGCTGCTTCCGGCTGGAATAACGAAGAGCGGGACAGTTTCGCCGGCCGGGGACCTGCCGGCCTGGTAATGGCACTGGCACTGGTACATCACCTGGCGATCTCCAACAATGTTCCACTTGACCGGGTTGCTGCCAGTTTTGCTGCAATGGGGCAGTGGCTGATCATTGAATTTGTGCCCAAACAGGATTCACAGGTGCAAAAGCTATTATCCAGCCGCCTGGATATCTTTGATAATTACACCACTGAAGGATTTGAGGAAAGTTTTCAGCGGTATTACCACATTCAAGAGAAGGCTGCTGTAGCTGAATCGGACCGAATCCTGTACCTGATGAAGGTTCGCGGGTAGGGAATGAAACGGGTATCCCGCATCTTGCCTGCCATCCGGCGCAGGAATGCCCAGGCAAAGAATAACCGGCAGCTCTCCAGGTTGGCAAAAAAGGTCAACCAGGTTCCTGCAAAGGCGGGAGAGGCCCCTGTCGTGTTTTTTAATGCATCCACACGGCTGGGCGGATTAAGTTTGAATGCAGGATTCTCACTGGTGACCTCCTGGGCGCTGCGGTTGCAGGGAATTCCGGTTGTGCATTTTGTGTGTGATGCCGGGATGAGCAGGTGCGTGCTGGGAACCAGGCAGGACGATCCCTCACACAGCCCGCCTTGTGCAGCCTGCAAAGCCCAATCCCGGGTGAATTTTTCTGATGCACAGGTCAGGCGTTTCCGCTTCCATCCAGATAACAGCCTGGACAACGCCATTAAGAGCCTGGCACTGGCTGACCTGGAAAACTTTTCCTTCCAGGGCATGCCTCTGGGAAGGCTGGTAATGCCTTCACTGCGCTGGATCTTGCGCAGGCACCACCTGGTTGATGATGAACCCACCCGTTACCTCTGCCAGCAGTACATCCTTTCTGCCTGGAACATCACCCAGAAATTCCAGGCCTTCCTTGAACAAGTTTCACCACGCTGCCTTGTTATCTTCAATGGCCAGTTTTTCCCGGAAGCCACTGTCAGGCACATTTGTTTGGAGAGGGGAATAAGGGTAATCAGCCACGAGGTTGGGCTTATGCCTTTCAGCGGGTTCTTCACGGATGGCGAAGCAACGGCTTACCCGATCGATATTCCGGTTGATTTCACCCTGGATGACAGGCAGAATGCCCGCCTGGATGCATACCTCTCGAACCGGTTCCAGGGCCATTTTTTGATGGCTGGTGTCCAGTTCTGGCCGGAGATCCGTAATTTGAGCCCTGAATTCACCCAGCGGGCTGCGGGTTTTAAACAGGTTGTGCCAGTTTTTACCAATGTGGTCTTCGACACCTCACAGGGTCACGCCAACACCCTGTATGGGAATTTGTTTGAGTGGCTGGATGAGGTACTGCAGGTGATCCGTACCAACCCCGAAACGCTTTTTGTCATCCGGGCTCATCCGGATGAACTTCGCCAGGGCAAGGAAAGCCGTGAAAGCGTCGCAGGGTGGGCGTCTGCTAATTCCATCACTGACCTTCCGAATGTGATTTTCATAAATTCTACAGACTACATCAGTTCTTATGAGTTGATCCAGCTCTCCAAATTTGTGATGGTGTACAATTCCACCATCGGGTTGGAGGCATCCATATTGGGCAAACCGGTGTTGTGTGCCGGAAAAGCACGATTCACCCAGATAAATTCGGTTTTCTTCCCTGAAAGCCGGGCGAAGTTCCTGGAGACCCTGGATCAGTTCCTGCACGCTAAGGATGTTCAGGCTCCAGAGGAACACCGGTTGAATGGACGCAAGTTCCTGTATTACCAGCTTTATTGCACTTCGCTCCCGTTCGATGCCTTCCTGGAAGATGACCGCGCCTGGCGAGGATATGTTCGGGTCAAACAAACCCCGCTATCAGCATTAACACCAGAAACATCCGAGACCATTCGAGTCATCCTGGATGGCATAATAAAAGGACAACCTTTCCTTTTGCAGCCATGAAACCTGTGTGTTCCATAATTGTGCGTGCCTATAACGAAGAGAAGCATATCGGCAAGCTTTTTGCCGGCATCCGCCAGCAGACGCTCACGGATGTTCAGGTTATCCTGGTTGATTCGGGTTCTACAGACCGGACAGTTGAAATTGCCCGGCAGTATGGTGTTGAAATTGTCCATATCGACCCGAAGGAATTCACCTTCGGGCGCTCGCTGAACAAAGGGATTTCCCATGCAGTAGCAGATATCCTCGTTTTTGCCAGCGCGCATGTTTACCCTGTTTATCCCGATTGGCTGGAACACATGGTTTCACCTTTCAAAGACAGCAAGGTGGCAGTATGTTATGGCAAGCAGCGCGGGACTGAAAACTCCAAATTCTCAGAACAGCAGGTTTTCTACCACTGGTTCCCCGAAACCAGTCACGTGCAGGAGGAAAACCCGTTCTGCAATAATGCCAATGCAGCCATCCGGCGCAACTTATGGCTGGAATACCCTTATGATGAAAATATCCCGGCTCTTGAAGACCTGGCCTGGGCTAATTGGGCCATGAAAAAGGGGTACAGTGTCTATTATTCAGCAGAAGCAGAGATCGTTCATATCCACCATGAGAGCTGGAAAGGGGTCTACAACCGGTACCGTCGCGAGGGGATGGCATTCAAGCAAATTTACCCGGAAGCCCATTTTTCGATCGGCGACCTTTACCGCCTGCTGAGAGCGAACATCCTGGCAGACCTTAAGGCAGCCAGGGCACAGCAAGTGGTATCCCGTCAATTGCTGCCAATCCTGCAATTCCGCATGATGCAATTCTGGGGAACTTACCAGGGGTACCGCCAATCCAGGCATGTGCTCAACTGGCAAATGAAACGCACCTTTTACTATCCGAATACTGAATTGAATGGAATAAACCAGCCGAACCACCGCATTAAACCCATCCAATACCAGGATGAAGAACATGGAAAAATGCAGGAAGGGAAGGGGAATTGAAACCATCAGTAGTTGCCCTGGTTCCCATGCGGCATCATTCACAACGGGTGCCGGAAAAGAATTACCGCCTAATAGCTGGAAAGCCTTTATATGCTTACATCATCGAAACGCTGCTTTCCTGCCCGGAAATCGACCGCATCCTGGTGGATACCGACAGCCCGGTGATCTCCCGCGGGCTGCAGGAGAATTACTCGTCAGTCCAGGTTATTGCACGCCCAGAACACCTCTCGGGCGACACGGTTCCCATGAATGAAATTCTGCTGTATGACACCAGCCTGGTTGAAGCTGATTATTTCCTGCAAACACACAGCACCAACCCTCTGCTCAAGGCAGAAACGGTTTCGCAGGCTGTCTCTGCCCTGGTTTCACAATACCCGGTGTTTGATTCGCTATTCAGTGTCACACGCTGGCAGAAAAGACTGTGGACTGCAGAAGGCAAACCCGTCAACCATGATCCATCCGTCTTGCTGCAGACCCAGGACTTGCCCCCAATCTATGAAGAGAATTCCTGCATATATATATTCAAACGCGAAAACCTTGTCAGGCGGCGCAACCGCATGGGCGAGCGGCCGTTAATGTTTGCCATGGATGCTTCAGAGGCGTATGATATAGATGAAGAGATCGATTTCCAAATAGTGGATGCGATCCTTTCCAGTCGGTCAGAACGAAAAGAGTAAACCATAAGGGATTGTGATGACTACAGTATTGCTTTCAGCACCATACATGCTGCCCTACAGTGAAAGGTTCCGGCCGGTGTTTGACCACTATGGCATCACCCTGGTGGTTGCGGATGTCAACGAAAGACTATCTGAAGAGGAAATCCTGCGCTATGCCGGGACATTCGATGCCACCATCTGCGGCGATGACCGCTATACCGAAGCGGTTATCCAGCAATGCCTGCCACGCCTGAAGGTGATCTCAAAATGGGGCACGGGGATCGATTCGATTGACAAAGCTGCTGCTAACCGGCTGGGTGTCAGTGTTTGGAATACACCCAATGCTTTTACCCTCCCGGTTTCGGATACCGTGTTAGGGTACATGCTGGCATTTGCCCGCCAGCTGCCCTGGCTGGATCAGGAGGTCAAAAAGGGTGGTTGGGGTAAATTCGCCTCCAGTTCCCTGAGCGAGTGCACCCTGGGGGTGATCGGGGTAGGTAATGTAGGCAAGGCGGTGATCCGCCGGGCACGCGCTTTTGGAATGCGCCTGCTGGGAAATGATATTGTGCCTGTAGCACCCGATTTCATCGTTGAGATGGGGCTGCAAATGACCAGTCTTGAAACACTTCTTCAGGAAGCGGATTTCATTTCAGTCAACTGCGACCTCAATCCAACCAGCTACCACTTGATTAATGCAAAATCCTTGTCCCTGGTAAAACCATCCGCAGTGTTAATAAACACTGCCCGCGGCCCGATTGTAGATGAGCAAGCTTTGATCACTGCCTTGCAGGAAAAGCACCTTGGCGGGGCTGCCCTGGATGTGTATGAAGTGGAACCGCTGCCTGCAGACAGCCTCCTGCGGGGTTTCAATAATGTACTGCTTGCTTCACACAACTCCAATTCCAGCAAGGCTGCCTGGGAAAGGGTGCACTGGAATACTCTGCGCAACCTGGTACTGGGGCTTGGGCTGGATGCATCCGGGCTGGATGCTTTCATCGGAAAGATCTGAGGTGAATATGGCTGAGACCAGGCAAAAATGGGTATTGATCTCGGGGGCTGCCGGGGGGATCGGAAAAGCAACCGTTGAGTTATTTGTGGAACATGGCTGGCAGGTGGTTGCAGTAGACCGCAAGGAGTTCAGTTGGACTGATTCACCCGCCGTACACGCAATCTTGGCGGATATCTCCAGCCCGAATGATATTGAAAACATCTTCAGCCAGACAAAAGAGCTGACTTCCACCCTGGATGCGGTGATTAACAACGCTTCTATCCAGGTGGTCAAACCCTTGCTGGAAACCAGCGCAACTGAGTGGGATACGGTGATGGCATCCAACTTGCGCTCGGTCTTCTTAGGGGCCAGGCTGGCGCATCCTCTGTTGAAAGCAGCCGGGGGTGGCGCCATTGTGAATGTGTCTTCGGTCCATGCCGTGGCTACTTCTGCCAACATCGCTGCCTACGCGGCCAGCAAGGGCGGCCTGCTGGCATTGACCCGGGCGATGGCAATCGAATTTGCGCCGGATAACATCCGTGTCAACGCCATCCTGCCTGGCGCGGTGGATACCCCCATGCTGCGGGCTGGTCTACAGCGCGGCCAGTTTGGCGGTAGCGAACTGGACCGCCTGGAAAACCTGGCGCGCAAAACAGTCAATGGTAGGGTTGGGCAGCCGGCAGAAATCGCTTCCTGTATCTATTTCCTGGCGGATAATAGCCAATCCTCTTTTATGACCGGGCAAGCGCTGGTTGTGGATGGGGGAGCTACTGCCAGGTTGAGCACGGAGTGAGCCTGGTATGCCATCCCTGAAAGAGACTGCCAAGCAAGTTTTGCCTGTTTCTGTTTTCAATACCTTGCGGAACACGCGTGATGGCTTGGTGCGCCTGAAGGATGTACCCGGCGCTTATTTCCACCCCTGGAGGGCTGATACCCGCAGGCGATTGAAGGAATACCAGGATATCAATAAAGATAAGCGCTGTTTCATTATTGGAAACGGACCCAGCCTGCGTGATACCGATCTTACCAAACTTAAAAACGAATTCACCATCGGGATGAACCGGATTTACCTGATGTTCCAGGAACTCGGTTTTCAAACCAGTTATTACCTGTCCGTGAATGACCTGGTCATCGAACAGTGTGCTGCTGACATTCAGGCATTAAAAATGCCGCGGTTTGTCTCGTGGCGTTCGCGCCAGTGGCTGCAGCCCCAGCCGGATTTATTCTTCCTCTACACCACCTATACCGGTCCGCAGTTCAACCCGGATGCAGCCGGCAGATTGTGGGAAGGCGCTACGGTAACCTATGTAGCTTTACAGCTGGCGTTCTTCCTGGGATTTAACCAGGCGGTCCTGATCGGAGTCGATCACAACTTTGCCACCAAGGGTAAACCCAACACTACAGTCGTTTCAGAGGGGGATGACCCCAACCATTTCTCTCCAGCCTATTTCGGCAAAGGGTTCCGCTGGCAGCTGCCTGACCTTGAAACATCAGAAGCTGCTTACCGGCTTGCCCGCACCGCTTACGAAAAAGCCGGGCGGCAAGTGCTTGATGCAACCATCGGCGGAAAACTGGACGTGTTTGATAAAGTGGATTACAACAGCCTGTTTAATTGACTGGAGTTAATTTGAACCCGCTGGTAAGTATTGTTACCCCATCATTCAACCAGGCCCAGTTCCTTGAACAAACCATCTGCTCAGTGCTGGAGCAGAATTATTCCAGCCTGGAGTATTTGGTGGTCGATGGCGGCTCGGCGGATGGCAGCGTCGATATTATCCGGAAGTATGCCGGTGACCTGGCCTGGTGGGTTTCAGAACCGGACCAGGGGCAGGGGGATGCCATCCGCAAAGGGTTGGCGCGTGCAGGGGGCAAGTATATTGCCTGGATCAACTCGGACGATTACTACCTGCCCGGAGCAATAGAGCAGGCAGTTGCTGCGCTGGAAGCCAACCCGGATTGGGGAATGGTTTACGGGAATGTTCTGGCGGTCAATGAAACCGGTGAAAAGATCAATCTGCTTGAGTATCAGCCCTACCAGCTGGAAGACCTGATGCAGTTCCAGATCATCGGGCAGCCGGCAGTATTCATGCGCCGAGAGGTATACGAGCGGGCGGGAGGTATTTCGGGCAGTTACCATTACCTGCTGGACCATCACCTGTGGCTGCGGATGGCAGCCCTGGCGCCGATGGGGTATATTCCCCGGACCTGGGCAGTTGCCCGTTTCCACCAGGCTGCTAAAAACACAGCCATGGCTGCCCGGTTCGCCAGCGAAGCCCAGCAGATTGCGGCCTGGATGGAACAGGAAGTCCCATTTAAACATAGAATGGCAGCGATCGCTGATAATGTTTGGGCAGGTGCTTATCGATTTGGTGCCAGGTATTTATCAGAAGGCAGGCTGTATACCGAAGCTCTCAAAATGTACCGTTCAGCCTGGCAGAAAAACCCACAAATAGTCTTGCGAGATTGGAAACGGTTAGGTGTAACCTTTTTGGGGAAGCTGGGTTTGTGGAAGCAGCCTTTAAAATCCTAAAATCTAAGTGTTTTCAGGTACACTTAGCCCGGAGATGCCATGGTTGAAAAATTATTGGATGTAATCGATAAAGCTGCTGGTTACCTGTTGACCCCATTTGCCTACCCGGGCAGGTTCCTGCCTTTACTTGGTTTAACCTTCAGCCAGCGCAGCCTGGTCCGCGAACTGGTGCACCTGACCCCGCACCGGAAATGGTACCGTACCCAAAAGTTCGCCACCATCCTGGATGTGGGGGCGTACATAGGAGCGTATGCTTTTGCCATGCGGCACATCCTGCCGGATGCGCAGGTATACTCCTTTGAACCGCTGCCTGCCAGCTTTGCTACCCTGCAAAAGAATATGCAAAAATTCCAACGCTGGCAGGGATTTAATACCGCAGTCGGGGAGAGCAATGGCAGCCTGGAATTCTGGCAGAACGATTTTTCTGCATCTTCATCCGCACTGCCAATGGAAGATCTGCACCGCCAGACTTTTCCTCAAACCGAGGTGAGCCGAAAAGTGAACGTGGCTGTTGCCCGCTTGGATGATCTGGCTCCGGAACTTAAGCTAATATCGCCCGTCCTGCTGAAAATTGATGTGCAGGGATTTGAGCTCTCCGTATTGAGGGGCGCAGAGGAAATGTTGAAGCAGGTGGATTGTGTAGTTTGCGAAGTATCCTACCAGCCCCTGTACAAAGGCCAGGCATCCTTCTCAGAAGTGTACCAATTCATGCTGCAGCATGGGTTTACCTACCAGGGCAGCCTGGAAAACCTGGTTTCCCCCCTGGACGGGTCCATCATGCAGTCGGATGCAGTCTTTATGCGGTCAACGGGTTTTCAGGAATATGAAAGGTGATATGGCAAGTCCAGTGATCAACCAGCCAGGTTCTTTATTAACCTCCCGCAAGTGGGTTGTGTGGGTGATCCTGGTATTCCTGTTCGGCCTCGGCGCAATCATCCGGTTTTATGACCTGACGGATGCGCCCCTGGATTTCCATCCCACCCGCCAGTTGCATTCAGCATTAATTGCACGCGGCATGGCTGCCCAGGCTTCGGACCTGTACCCTGCAGAGCAGGCGGAGATTGCCATCCAGCAGTGGAAGCTGGAAGGATTGATCGAGCCTCCCATCATGGAACGGCTTACTGCCTTTACTTACCTGGCGCTTGGAAGAGAAGTCCTTTGGGCCGCCCGCATCTATGCCATCCTTTTCTGGCTGCTGGGTGGAGTTGGGCTTTACCTTTTAGTAAAGGAATTGAAAGGCATTGATGCAGCGATCATTGCCCTTATCTTTTACCTCTTCCTGCCATACAGCGCCCTCGCCAGCCGGGCTTTCCAGCCCGACCCGCTGCTGGTGTGCAGCATCATTTGGGCCTGGTGGGCTGCAGTAAAGTGGGCGAGAAATTCCAGCTGGAAGTGGACTGTTGTTGCCGGGCTGCTGGCCGGTTTTGCCATTTTTGTCAAATCTACTGCTGTATTCTTTCTGATTGGGGCGTACATTGGGCTGGTGCTGTTTGGAAAAGGGATCAGATTCACGATAAAAGATAAGCGCACCTGGCTGCTGGTTTTGCTTGCAGTCCTGCCTTATGCCGCCTTCCACATTTACGGCGTTTACATCACCAGGCAGCTGGCATCCCAGTTCAGCCTGCGCTTTTTCCCGCAGTTATGGCTGCAGCCGGCATTTTACCTGCAGTGGATCGGCCAGGTGAACGGAACAGTTGGTTTCCCGTTTTTCCTGGCAGCTGTCCTTGGTATCTTTCTGTTGCCTGAAAAGTCCCACCGGGCGATGCTGGCTGGGGTATTGCTCGGGTATTTCCTGTATGGGATGACCTTCACGCACCATATTACCACCCACGATTATTATCATTTGCCGCTTGTCCCCCTGGTTGCTGCCGGGGTAGGCATAGCTTTCAGTACCCTGGCCAGGCAGCTGCTCGGCCCAAAATGGCTGGCCAGACTGATTTTGGTAGCAGTATTGCTGGGCTGGATCGGGGTGAACGCCTGGGATGTGCGCGTGACGCTGAAGCGTAATGATTACCGTCCCGAAGCTGCCATCTGGAAAGAGCTGGGCGAGACATTAGGGCAGGGCACCCCTGTAGTCGGTTTGCTGCATGATTACGGCTACCGCCTGGAGTACTGGGGCTGGGTGACACCTTCTGTCTGGTTCACCTCAGGCGATTTGCGCTACCGTGAGCTGGCAGGGCAGACCTTCGATTTTGAAACCCTATTTATAGAGACAACCGCAGGCAAGCAATATTTTGTGGTGACTTTGTTTGGTGAATATGACAGCCAGCCCGAGTTGAAAGCAAAGCTGGAGAAGGGATATCCGGTTTACAAACAAACCGGTGATTACCTGATCTTTGACCTCATGCATCCACTAATGGAGCAGCCGTGAGCCAACCCAAAGTCAGTATCGTTACCCCTTCATTCAACCAGGCGCTATTCCTGGAGGCTACCATTCATTCTGTGCTATCGCAGGATTATCCCAACCTGGAGTACATCATCATTGACGGCGGGTCAACAGATGGCAGCATTGAGATTATCAAGAAGTATCAGGATAGGCTGGCATACTGGGTTTCCGAACCGGATCAGGGGCAAACCGATGCCATCAACAAAGGTTTCAGACGGGCAACAGGGGAAATCCTGGCCTGGCTGAACTCGGATGATACGTATGAACCGGGCGCAGTTAGCAAGGCAGTGGCTGCCCTGATTAAGCATCCAGGTGCCAGCATGGTATATGGAGACGCCAACTTTATCAATACGGATGGCAGAGTGATTGGCAGGTTCCCGGCTGCCCAAACAGACCACCGCAGGCTGCGCCAGGGGTATGTCCATGTTCCGCAGCAGGCTTCATTTTTCCGTGCGAAGTATTGGAAACAGGCAGCCCCGCTGGATGACAGCTTTTTCTTTGCCATGGATTATGACCTGTGGGTCAGGTTATCCGCCCTGGCTCCGCTGGTTTACATTCCGGATGTGTGGGCGAACTTCCGCATGCACGGGGATGCCAAATCCATCGCTGCCGATGACCGCTGCTGGCCGGAAATGCTCAGAGTGCACCGCAGGCTGGGGGGCAGCAAGTTCTCTGTAATTTATGCAAAATATCTCTTACGGATCATCCTGGGTCCAACCCTGCGCTGGAAACGCAAACGCTGGGTGCAGATGAATACAAAAAACAGCTCCTGATGGAGCTGTTTTTATGAATAGTATAAATATTAGCGGTATAAATCTACGTAAGAGGGATCCTGGAAAATCGAACTCAGGTCAAAGTTAATATCAATCCTGGCGGTACCATGAACGGTGACTGTGTCGCCTATCAGCTGGGTACTGTATGTAGGGTTAATATCGGATGTGCCTCCCACATCTATCAATGCCCGGGGAGCATAGACTGTTCCGGCATAGTAGGAATCTGCATTTCCGCCCAGATTCACACTGCTGGCATGTCCCATATACACCAGCAACCCTTTTACTGCTGGTGAAAGGCTGTCATCTCCAGGCGCTTCAAGGCTGACTGTACCTCCGGATACTGAAAACCAGTCATTACTGCCGGTGCCATTCATATAGATCGTCACACCGCTGCCTGTAACCGTACCTCCGGAAATTGAAAAGGCACCTACACAATACAGGCCAGGGTTCATCACCAGGTCATCATTGTTTCCAACAGTGATTTTTGAATAAATCCCCGGACCGATCGGGTGTGCAGCATTTGGTTTCTTTACCTCGCCAAAATTCGTCAAACCGCTGCAATTCGGGGGATCAAAGCTGAAATCCGGCAGATCCTCAGTAGCTTTCTGCGGATAAGGGGATACAGTTGCCCCGCCAACAAGGTTTAGGTCGGTTGTATAGTAATTTCCGATTTCTGTATCCGAGTATACAGCAACACTACCATTCCCCCTCATACACGCTGCAGAATATATTCCACCATTGAAAATGGTGACATTAGCATCCGCATGGCCGCCGCCGTCAAAATTCACGCCACCGGTGCTGCCGCTCGGGCAATCTTCCCTCAGGGCAGCAATTGCATACCCAAAGGTCTTCGATGTGCGCGGACGGATGCGGGCGACAGCTTCGACCGTGTTGCGGATGCGTCCGTTGTAAAAGAGGTGGGCAAAACTGGTGTTGACATCTGACGATACCATGACCTGTACTTCCAGGTACTTCTCATTGTAGCTGCCGGTCCAGTTATCATCCACGCAATTCACCACCACACCATGCTGGTTATCCAGAGTATTGTCAATCGTGAAATTGTTAGCTGTTGCCCGCTCCTGGGCTTTAGCGACTGCCAGATCCTCCGCAGCATGGACTGTAGAACTTCCGCAATCAAAATTGGTCCAGTTTATCTCTTCGTTTTCCAGGTACTGGGCAGCAACGCCGGCGCCTGCCAGCGCTGATGCGTCAGCAGCATTCTGGTCGTATCGCCTGTCAGAGAAGATCATGCCGCCATCCACCGCGATGGCTACAAAACCCAGGATGCCGACAAATGCCAGGACCAGGATGACAACGATTTGGCCTTTTTCTTGTTTCTTAATATGAATATTCATAATACACCTTATCTGCAGGCAGGACGAAGAATGGTGCCATGGACTGTGGTCTCCAAGGAGACCGATTGCCTGCCCAGGAAAGTACCCAGGAATGGCATGGAAATTGGAAACGCTTCATCAGTTACTGTGATCTCAATGTCATTTCCCGTGCACGCATCAGAAGTGACACTGGCGGTGGAGCATGATTTCCCGTTCATCAGGATTGTTATGGTCATAGCATATGGGTCATTCATTGAGCTGCGGATGCGCTCCACGATCTGGGCACAGTGGCTGGGCTCGATCGATCCGTAGGCAATCCCCTCCATGGCAGAGTCGCGCATGGTGATGTAATGGAAGTATATCCTGCCCAGGTCCACGATGCCGGCAATCATGATCATCAGCAGCACAATGGTAAACGCCAGTTCCACCAGGCTCTGGCCTTTTTCTAATCTTCGCAGGTTCAGTAACGGTCTAATCTTCATATCTGCCTTACGGTGCATAGTTCACTGTACAACTCATATTGTCAAGCTGTATGTTGATAGTTGGTCTTGGTGAAACACTCTCCGAAAATACCAGCTGAAGATTCTTCAAAGAATTGGGAGGAATTTCCGAGTCAGGTCCTGGATCGACATCAAGACTATATGAATTACTTATGCCGGTTGCATTTGACCATAATGATGCACTGGCAAGGGATATGCTGAGGATTTTATTTGATGTGCCCCAGGTAATGGAAATAGAGTCAATTGAAATCGTAAAACCATTATCTGCATTCCAAATGTCAATATAAAAGGTATTCCCGCTTACCCGTGAGCCAGCAGTATAAAATTTCGTGCAGTCCGGTGTACGTGTGGGGG
>Ga0228535_1000329_pt1 | contig 147013 bp, 137 predicted proteins | sample SJ1metagenome_FD_168457 | JGI IMG/M metagenome (GOLD analysis project Ga0228535, IMG submission 168457) | Enriched culture of PCE-dechlorinating microbial communities from Ithaca, New York, USA - SJ1 | ecosystem: Engineered > Modeled > Simulated communities (microbial... > Unclassified...
TTGCAAATTATGCGTATTATCTCCAAAACATTGACGATGGAACGCCGTATGAGGGGAAACTCTCACGTACGGTGTGGGACGGGGGAAAATCCTGAGATTACATCAAGGGATTACCTATCGTCATGCGCCCCCGCTATCCTGTTTGCCTGCTTGGTGTTCTGTCTGACCTGCCCCTTGTACATTTGGGATATTTTGGGGATGTAGCATCGTGAGGTCGTAATGGCGCAAACTTGGAGGTGATGAGAGATATTTATTTGGGATTTTGCCGCCGAAACGGTGCTGGGGCAGGTCTTTGACTGGCTGTATGCCAAGATCGTCGAGGGGCTGAGCGCCTTTTTCGGCATGATGGGCAACATGGGCGCGGAGCTGTTCTCCATGGACTGGGTAGCGGCTATCGTGCTCTTCTTTTCGTATCTGGGCTGGTCGCTGTATGTGATCGGTCTGGTGGTGTCGGCCTTTGAATGCGGCATTGCCTACCAAAGCGGACGTGGCAGAGTCAGCACCACTGCCGTTAACGCCATTAAAGGCTTTCTGGCGGCAGGGCTGTTTTCCACCGTGCCGGTGGAGTTGTATAAGCTGGCCGTATCCTTGCAGGTACAATTCGGCTCCGCCATTACCGGTATCGGCAGCGGCATCGACGTGCAGGCTGCGGAAGCTCTGGTCAGCCTTGGCGACTTGACCCTTGGGCCGGGGCTGGGATTATTCTGTGTCATCCTCATGGGCTACTCGGTGATCAAGGTGTTCTTCGCCAATCTCAAGCGCGGCGGTATTCTGTTGATCATGATCGCCGTGGGCAGCCTGCATCTGTTCGCCGTACCCCGTGGCTACGGCGACGGGTTCACACAATGGTGCAAGCAGGTCATCGGCCTGTGCCTGACAGCCTTTTTGCAGGCTACCATTCTCACCGCCGGTTTGATGGTGCTGCGGGAAAATATGCTGCTGGGGCTGGGTCTGATGCTGGCTGCGGGCGAAGTACCGCGCATTGCCGGTACCTTCGGTCTGGATACCACCACCAGAGGCAACCTGATGAGCGCCGTCTATACCGCCCAGGCTGCCGTCAATGTGACCAGAACCGTGGTCAACACTATTACAAAATAGGAGATAAAAATGAAGCTGATATATGTAGCGTCCCCCTACGCCGGGGATGTGGAAGCCAATCGGGAATACGCGAAACAGGCGTGCCGCTTTGTTGCAGAACAGGGGCGCGCCTTTTTTTGTGGGCACCTTCTGTATCCTGAAATACTGAACGACAGCGATCCCCATGAACGGCAGATGGGCATGGAGATGGGCAAGGTGATCCTCGGTCGCTGCGATGAGCTTTGGTGCTTCGGAGAAATGATCTCGCCGGGGATGCGCGAGGAGATAGCGGAAGCGCAAAGGCTGGGGCTGACGGTACGTCGGGTATTACTGCCGGAGCAGGAGCAACAGCAATATCCTGCCATGTGCATGATGCAGGGCTTATGCTGACTTTAGGCAGTTTGTTTGACGGCATCGGAGGGTTCCCCTTGGCTGCCAGTCGGTACGGTATAACTCCGTTATGGGCCAGCGAGATCGAAGACTTTCCTATCGCCGTGACCAAACTGCGCTTCCCTGAAATGCAGCATATGGGGGATATAACCAAGCTAAGCGGTGCAGAATTGCCGCTAGTAGATATGATCGTCGGCGGCTCACCGTGCCAGGATCTGAGCGTTGCCGGTACAAGATCAGGTTTAGCCGGCGAGCGTTCCGGCCTGTTTATGGAGCAAATTCGCATTGTCAAAGAAATGAGGGAGGCTGATGAAAGGAGAGGTAGAGCAGGGCGTTCTATTCGACCTCGCTATATGGGATGGGAAAACGTCCCCGGCTGCTTTTCCAGCGGAGAGCCGCCAGCCGACGACTTCCGGGTCGTTTTGGAGGAAACCTGCCGAATCGCCTTACCAGGATTATCTATCCCTCGACCTCCGGGCGGATGCTGGTTATATAGTGGAGAGATCGTGGCAGACGCTTTTTCCCTGGCTTGGCGGGTACTGGACGCCCGTTACTGGGGCTTGTCCACATATTTGGAAGGAAATTGCCTTAAACCCGGTACCCCGCAACGGCGTCGGCGCGTCTTTCTTATCGCAGATCTTGCAGGACAGTGCGCCCCCGAAATACTATTTGAGCGCCGCAGCCTGCCTGGGCATATTACGTCGGGCGGCAGAGCGGGGCAAGGAATTGCCGTTGGAATTGGATAAGGCTCTGCGCTGGCAGGCGGGAGTGGGCGATTATTTAGGAGCAAATGCACCGTTGGCCTTTGCAACTAACCAGCGCGACGAGGTACGCGATTTGGGCGATACATCTGCGGCTTTATGCTCGCAGCCGGGAATGAAACAGCAGACCTTTGTGGCTGCCGGCTTCTGCGCCGGGGCTGCGCCTACTGCCGGTAATATCAGCTATGAAAAAGAGATCGCCCCTACCATGAAAGCGGGCGGCAGCGGCACCAATATGGTGCCGACAATTTTATGCTTGAACGATCAGGGCGGCCAGCGCATGGATTTGAGCCGAGAGGTGGCCGGGACGCTGCGGGCGCAGATGGACGGCCACCCGCCCCTGGTCATGGACGAGGAAGCTTACTGCATCATGGGTAACGCCATCGACCGTCAGCCCCATAACGGCGGTAACGGCATCGGCGTACAGGCGGACATTGCTTATACCATGACCGCCACCGAGCGCCCGGCAGTTTTTAGCCGCCAGCGGGTGGATGCATTCAAAGAAGACGATATCGCCAGCACCCAGGCGACGCGGCAATATAAGGATGCGACTGATCTGGTCTGCCAGCCTTATCAGGAAACTGTGGGCGCGATCACCCGCTCCGACCACCACGGCATTGGCAGTCAATATGTCAGTCAGGATAAATGCATTGTTGAACCGCGCAACCTTATTCGCCGTCTGACCCCACTGGAAGGAGAGCGTTTACAGGGGTTTCCTGATGGTTGGACGGATATTCCCGGCGCCTCGGACAGCGCCCGCTATAAAGCATTAGGAAATTCTGTCGCCATTCCCTGCGTGGAGTTCATCATGGGCGGGATCGCCGAATACCTACGGAACGAAAACGAGCAGTAAATCGTTTGGGCACTCGGTGAGTTGTGCAGTGGACCCCCAAAAGTTGTGCAAATGGCACTCTGCCTATACGGAACAGGAGGAAAACTTTATGTATCTATACCCGGACAATTTACGAGCCAAGCCGATTCTCTGGCTATGGGCGCTGCGGGATATCGGCGTGATCGGTATCGGGGCTTTGATCTCGGTGTTCGCTCTCGCGCAGACCGGATCGCTGATCCCACTTGTGATCACAGCCGCCTTTGGGTTTCTGACCATTCGCTTTGATGATACCAGCATTCTGGATTTCATCCGTCAGGCATTCATGTTCTTTATCGCTCAAAGACAATTCTACGAATGGGAGGTCTTAGATGAGTAAAATCGGCAGAAAGAAGAAAGCACAAAACACTCAGAACTTGCTGGGCGTGACGGAGATCACGGAACGGGGGATGCTCACCGATCATGGCGAGCTGGCCTTCTTTTCGGTCAAACCCACCAACATCTCGGTACTGTCTGAAGACGCGCTGCACGCCCGCGTCTACGCCCTGATGACTGTGCTGAAGGGCGTGGCCGAGGTGGATATGCTCTGCCTGACCTCACGGGTCAATTTCGACGACAACAAGCGTCATCTGCGCTCTCTGCTGACCGCAGAAGGTAACCCGGTGTTGCGCGGTCTGTTGGAACAGGACTTACGGGAGTTGGATCGCATCCAGGCCCAGACCGCCACCTCCCGTGAGTTCATGGTGGTGGCGCGCCTGCCGGAGCAAGGCGACGCGGATAGCTATCTGAATACCATCGCCAAGATCCTGGACGAGCAGGGCTTCGTGGCAAAGCTGGCCGATAAAGCCGATTTGCAGCGTATGCTGGCGGTCTACTTCGAGCAAAACGTCACCTCAGAGCGGTTTGAGGACGTGGACGGCGAGCGGTGGACGATCTGAACAGTAGCGGCTCAAAGCGGCAAATTTTAGCCCCTGTGTCGGGTTCTTTCTACTGGCCTAGGGGTAATATACCCATGAAACGGAGGGCTTTTATGGCAAGAAAGCAAAATACGGAAGAAAACTATCGACCCAAAGCATTTCTGGATATGATCGCGCCCGGCGTGATCAAATTCAATTACGACCACTACATCTGCGGCAACACCTTCCGCTGTGTGTGGGCTCTCAGAGAGTATCCCACCGCCACCGACGAGCAGGCCATCCTGCGGCATCTGGGCGAGAAGGACGGCGTGACCCTGCATATCTATACCCGCCATGTTACCGGCGGCGAGGAGCGATCCATCATCACCAACGCCAACAACCGCAACAAAATGCGGAGCGGCAACACCAACGACATCCAACAAAGCGTGACCGCGGAAAGCAACCTGCGGGACGTGGTCTCGCTGATCGCGGATATGCAGCGCAACCGGGAACCGCTGCTGCATTGCGCCGTCTACATTGAGCTGACCGCCAACGATCTGGACAGCCTGCGCCTGCTGCAAACCGAGGTCTTGACCGAGCTGGTTCGCGCCAAACTGAACGTAGACCGGCTCAATCTGCGCCAGCAGCAGGGTTTCTCCGCCGTGCAGCCTGCCGGACGCAACACCTTCGGCTCCCAATTCGAGCGGGTCTTACCGGCCAGTAGCGTCGCCAATTTGTTCCCATTTAATTACAGTGGCAAAACCGATCCCCAGGGCATGTACGTTGGCCGGGACAAATTCGGCAGCAACATTCTGGTGGACTTCAACCGGAGGGATGAGGATAAGACCAACGCCAACATCCTCATTCTCGGCAACAGCGGACAGGGCAAAAGCTACCTACTCAAGCTGATTATTACGAACCTGCTGGAAGCGGGGCAAAACGTGATCTGCCTGGATCCGGAAGCCGAGTACGAGGATCTTACCCGCGACCTGGGCGGCTGCTATATCGACATGATGGGCGGCGCTTTTATTATCAACCCGCTGGAACCGAAGCTGTGGAACGAGAACGGCGACGGCGATCAGGACGCGCCCGCTACCTTCCGTCAAAAGACCAAGCTGTCTCAGCACATCAGCTTTCTCAAAGATTTCTTTCGCAGCTACAAAGACTTCAGCGACAGCCATATCGATGTGATCGAGATCATGCTCTCCAAGCTGTACCGGCAGTGGTATATTTCTGATGATACGGATTTCAGTCAGCTCAACGCCAAGGATTATCCGGCGCTGTCCGATCTGTACGAGTTGATCGAGCGGGAGTACCGGAACTACGGCACAGAAAAAGCCCCGCTGTATACGGCGGAGCTGCTGCGAGAAATATTGCTGGGCCTGCACTCCATGTGCAAAGGCGCGGAGAGCAAGTTCTTCAACGGTCAAACCAACATCACCAGCAGCCGCTTCCTGACCTTCGGTGTGAAAGGGCTGATGGACGCCAGCAAGAATATCAAGAACACGCTGCTGTTCAACGTGCTGTCCTACATGAGCGATAAACTGCTGACCGAAGGTCACACCGCAGCCTGTCTGGACGAGCTGTATTTGTTCCTGGCCAACCCGGTGGCCATCGAGTACATCCGCAACTGCATGAAGCGCGTCCGCAAGCGTGATTCCAGCGTTATCCTGGCCTCGCAGAATCTGGAGGACTTCAACGTGGAGGGTATCCGCGAATACACCAAGCCACTGTTCTCCATCCCCACCCATGTATTCCTGTTCAACGCCGGCAATATTGATTCCCGCTTCTACATTGACGCGCTGCAGCTGGAAAAAAGCGAATACGAGCTGATCAAATACCCCCAGCGCGGCGTATGCCTCTATAAGTGCGGCAACGAGCGTTACAACCTGATGGTGCGCGCCCCGGAGTACAAGGCGGCCTTGTTCGGAGAGACGGGCGGGAGATAAGTTTATTCGGGCGACACGTCGGATATTTCCAGAATATCGTCAATGGGTATCTTTTCACCCGTGGCCAGGATCACCAGCCGCGCGTAGCTGTCGAGCTTTTTGACCGCACCGCTGACGGTAACATACGCGCCGCCGGCCTTTTTTTCATCAGGCCGGAAAAAGGTAATTGCTATCAGTGGCCGGTCGCGAAGCTGCTCTTGCAGACGCAGTAACCGGTCGTTGATAGCTGTTTTTTCGTATTCGTCCAGCTCCGGCTTTTCATCGGTCAGCCGCTCTGTCTCCGTGATGACGGCTCCGAAGCCGGTCAGCGCGGCAAAGGGGGAAAACTGCGCCGCCCGGTCGGCGGCGGCCATCGGTGGACGGGTGGTCGAAACGTGATGGGGCAGATGGATGATGTCGTCGTAGCGGTGGTCATTGGCGTTTGCGGCCATTTTACCTCACCTCGTCAAATCGGAATTTTGCTATTTCATTTTTTCTTGGCACTCGCTACATTCTCTGTCGTGAATGGAAATAATACCGCTGCATTCAGGACAAGTATATTTGGTTTTCAGTTGTTCCATGAAAAGCTCTAAACCATGCGCTTGAACAAAACGACTATTCTCTATGAGACTTGCTTGATGCCGTTTGTTATAGCTTTTTTCAAGGCTTTTAATCAGTCTGCATGGATATTCGGCACATTCAAAACAGTAGGACAGGGATTTTTCTTTGATACAATCCTTTATTATGCATTTGCGACAATGCTCCGGCTTTCCCATATCGCTATTCAAACAACTAGCGCATTTTCATAATTGCTCGTCCCTTACTACAAATTCCGATTCGCTGTTCTGTCACGCCTTGTGCCCGCCGATCTGTTCGTTGCGCTGGAGGGTGGTCGCACCCTCCACCAGATTCACGCCTTTGAGGATGGCGTTCTTGCCGAACTTCTTTTTGATGTCCACCATGGCCTGCTGCATCTTCTTCTCACGGGCCAGAGTCGCTTCCTCCTCGGCCTGACGTCGCTGCTCGGCGGCGTAATCACGGAACAGCTCCAGCTGCTCCGGTTTGGCTTTGACCACCACCGCATTGGCGTCGATCAAATGATTGGCCACCACCCACAAGCGGCGGACGAGCAGGTCCGGATCGATGATGCACTCGTACAGCTCCAGCATAGCTTCCATGATCAGCCGTGTGGACGAGGTCTGCCATTTCAGGTTGGCGGTGCCGTGGGCGTTCTTGGGTACCTTGCGCCCGTAAAAGTCGGTGCTGATCTCGCCGGTGTAGCCTTGGCTGATCGTGCTGTTGGTCAGGTTTTCTACGTCATAGCCGATGGTCAGGGTCAGCTGGTCGGTGACCAGATTTTTCTCCACCAGATCCAGCGCCAGTAGCTCGGTCATTTCCCGCACGATCAGCCTGGTCTTTTCATAGCTGTAGCCGCAGGACAGGACCTGTCCGGAACTGATGCTGTTGGTAGCCGGCCGGTAAGCTTTGACCTGCGGCATGGTGCAGGGTTCCCAGCCCCAGGCGTGATCGATCAGCAGCTCGGCGTTAACGCCGAACAGCTTATACAGCTTGTCTTCGTTGTACAGGGAGCAGCGCGCTACATCGCCCATGGTGAACATACCGTTGGCTTCCAGCTTATCCCGGTATCCCCGACCGATGCGCCAGAAATCAGTTAGCGGACGATGCTGCCACAGCTTTTCCCGATAGCTCAGCTCGTCCAGCTGGGCGATACGCACGCCGTCCTGACCGGCCGGGATATGCTTGGCTTCAATATCCATGGCGATCTTGGCCAGATAGAGATTGCTGCCGATACCGGCGGCGGCGCGACGATATAGGTAAGCTCTAATTCCGGGTGGGCGGTCAGCTCCGGTCCGAAGGTGGAGCTGCCGCTGAACCTGTGCCCAGGCGCTTTTTTCAAGCGCTCCCGGTTGACCTCCCGCACCCTCTGCACCACCTTGAACAATCGCGGGCGACCGGGGATGCCGTGGGCGTTCATAGCGGGCGAGACGGCCAGACAGATGGTCTTTTCCGTGCGGCTGGCGTCGGCCACCACCAGATTGGCGGTCAGCGGATCCAGTCCCCGCTCCACGCACTCCACGGAGGCAAAAAAGGATTTCAGATCGATGCATAAATAAGTCCTGTTATCCGACGCCGGTCTCACCTCCGATGATTTGAGCTTGCCTTTTATGCTTACGCTTCCAGTATACCACACCAATAATAATCTAACAAGAAAGAGGTGAACGCTCATGGCGATACCTATAGCGGCCAAGGTGGCCGCTGTTGTTTTGGGTAACGAAAAGGGGCGCAAGACGGTGGGCTGGATCGTCGCCGCTTGCCTGTCCCCATTGATACTGCTGATCGTTTTTATCTGCTGCCTTGGCTTAGCCACCGCTGATCACAATACGACGGCTTTGGAAATCTGTTTTTACGGCGGCTCCATTCCGCTGACTATGCCTCAGGAATACCGGGACCAGATCGAAATGACGCAAGCAAACTTCGGCAGACTGGACGCGGCGATAGCGGCGGCGGAATCCGAAATGGAGGACGGAGACGGTCTTGATTCGATAAGAGTCAAGGCTATTTTTTACGCGTTGTTTTTCGGGCGTGAACGCTACTCGGAGCGCAGCTGCGAAACCTTCGTGTCCTGCTTTGTCACGGAGGAAGAACGGACGCGCATGGTGGAGGATGAAGACGGCGACGAGTATGAGGAAACCTATATCGCCCCGGTACCCATTGCCAGTTTGCCCACTGTCTACGCCAACATTGCCGCCGCTTTTAATATTGAGATCATCGCCAACGATCAGATCGCTTATCTGATGCAACGCCGGGGCATCCAGCGTGATGTAATAGAAAAATTCGCTCACGAAAAACTGATCTACGAGAGCGCCGAGCCGTCTAAGGATGGTTCGGCTATCTACCATAACGCCGTCTTCGTCGGGACAGACGAGGACGACGTTGCCCGTCATGCTCACAAGCGCAGTCTCAACAGTCAAGGCAAAAGCTATCGGCAGAACATGAGCGGTAGCGACGCGCGTTTCAGCTTCCACCGCGTCGGTGAATCGGAGCGGCTCTATGTTTTCGAAGCGCCCATCGACCTTCTGTCATACATTTCGCTCTACCAGGATGATTGGCAAGATCATAGCTATGTCGCCCTGTGCGGCGTGGGCGGTCAGGCAATACTGCATCAGTTGGAGCAGCATCCGCATTTGAAAACGCCCATCCTCTGTCTGGATAACGACACGGCAGGTCAGCTGGCGACGGACCGGTTGACCGCAACCATGCGGGAGCGAGGCTATGAAGCGCAAAGCGAGCTGCCAAGGCTCAAGGATTGGAACGAAGTATTGGTAGATCGGCAAACACAAACACAAAACAGATCACATCAAATGACCATGTAAAGGAGGCGATCATCTGGAAAGCGTCAACACACTTATCACAGCCGCCGTCATCATGTTTGCTGTGATCGGCGGCCTGGCTTTTATCGCGCATTATTATACTCTCAATGGCATCAAGTCCAAGACCGTGGGCGACGGTCAGCATGGGACGGCGCGCTGGGCAACTAAGCAGGAAATCAAGAGCACATTCCAGCACATTCCTTTTCGCCCCAATCTATGGCGGCAGGACAAGGAACTGCCGGCCAAGCAAGGCATCGTCTTGGGCTGCATCGGCAAGAAACACGAACTGACCGCGCTGGTGGATACAGATGACGTGCATACGCTGATGATCGGCGCGTCCGGCGTTGGCAAGACAGCATATTATCTCTACCCAAATCTGGAATATGCCTGCGCTACTGGGATGTCGTTTTTGACCACTGATACGAAACCATCATCAGAGAATAAGACTATATCTAAGGCAATACCGCACAGAAAAAAGTGTGCAAAAAAAGCTGCTAAGTGATAAAATTGAAGCATGAATAAACAGATGAGTCTGTCCGCTTTGAGCGACGAACTGGCACAGGTGCGGACAAAGAAAAAAGAATTTCTTGAGCAGATTGAGCGCATTGTTCCGTGGGGAAAATGGGTATCCATGATCAAACCGTGCTATTATAAAGGAGAGCGCGGAAACAAGCCCTACGAATTGGAACTGATGCTGTGACTGTATCTGTTGCAAAATCTTTATAACCTATCCGACGAAGCGACCGTTGCCGAGGCAATCGACAGCCGCGCTTTTTCAGACTTCTGCGGCGTGGAGCCCAGCAATCAGGTGCCGGATGGCGATACGCTGGGTCGCTTTCGGAATATTCTCGTTCACAACGGTTTGCAGGAACAACTATTTGCACAGGTGGTAAAGCTGCTGTGAGAAAAGGGTTTGCTTTTGAAGAAAGGCACCATCGTGGATTCAACAATCATTGCAGCGCCGTCCTCGACGAAAAATTAGGATAGGCAACGCGATTCGGATGCACATCAGGTGAAAAAGGGCAACGAATGGCGCTTCGGCTACAAAGCCCACATCGGCGTGGACAAGGACAGCGGCTTGGTTCACACGCTGGAGGTAACAGCCGCCAATGTACATGATGTCACCATGACGCCAAAGCTGTTGATGGGAGATGAAACCGTGGTATATGGGGACAGCGGCTCCATATTATACTTTTGTAGAGCGGTTATGTCAACGCGGAATACGTCGAGTAGCTAGGCTTTACTTGTTTTACTGATATATTGCTGCCAGCGCCAAGAATCGCGACACATATCTTCAATATTTTTTTCTGCTATCCATCCTAGTATTTGTTTTGCTTTTTCAGTAGATGCATAACATTCTGCGATATCACCAGGACGGCGCGACTCAATATTGTAGGGAATCTTAACGCCAGTGGTCTTTTCAAAAGCTTTCACTATTTCTAAGACGCTGTACCCGATGCCAGTTCCCAGGTTGAATACTTCAACGCCGGTATGATGTTCCGCATATTTCAAGGCTGCAATATGACCTTTGGCTAAATCAACGACATGGATATAATCACGAACCCCTGTGCCGTCGTTGGTTGGATAATCATCGCCGAAAACTTCCAGTTTTTCGCGGATACCAGCGACTACCTGAGTTATATATGGCATTAGATTATTAGGCGCTCCTTTGGGTAGCTCGCCGATGAGTCCGCTTTCATGAGCGCCGATTGGATTAAAATAGCGTAGCAACGCAACTGACATATCAGGGCTTGCTTTTGCCGCATCGGTCAATATTTGTTCAACCATATATTTAGTCCTGCCATACGGACTAGAACAGATACCGGCCGAAGCGTCCTCAGAGATTGGAACAGATTCCGGGATACCATAAACCGTTGCAGACGAGCTAAAAATAAGTTTATTAATATTGTGCTTGTGCATCAGTTCCAGCAGCGTAAGCGTGGAATCCAGATTGTTGCGGTAATATTTTAGAGGCTCTAATACTGACTCCCCGACGGCTTTATGCCCAGCAAAGTGCATAACAGCGTCTATGACGTTATTTTTGAACACTTTCTCCAGCATATAGCGGTCGCACACGTCTATGGCGTAGATAGGTATGCCTTTGCCAACTATCTGCTCCATTCGGTTGACCACATCAATGCTGCTGTTAGAAAAATTGTCGGCAAGGACAACCTCATAGCCTGCGTCAATCAATTCAACAGCAGTATGAGAACCAATATAGCCCGCCCCACCGGTAAGCAAAATAGCCATTATTCTTTTCTCCACACCAACTTATTGACGATCCCGGTATAGCTTTGGATGACTTTGATCACTTTGTTGGATACGTTTAAGTCGACATAATCCGATGCAGGCAAACCAAGGTCGCCGTTTTTGTTCATCTCTACTGCGGTATCTACCGCCTGCAAGACTTGCTCGGTGGTAATGCCGGCGATGATGAAATTGCCTTTATCAACGGCTTCCGGACGCTCAGTAGAGGTGCGTATGCAGACAGCTGGAATGGGGTTGCCGATGGAGAGGAAAAAGCTGCTTTCTTCCGGCAGGGTGCCACTGTCGGATACCACGGCAAAGGCGTTCATCTGCAAATTATTGTAGTCGTGGAAGCCCAGGGGCTTATGCTGCCTGACGCGGGGATCGAACTGGAAGCCCCGCTGCTGGATATACTTGGCGCTGCGAGGATGGCAGGAATAGAGAATGGGCATGTCATACTTCTCTGCCATGGCGTTGACGGCGCTCATAAGAGAGAAAAAGCTGGTTTCTGTGTCGATGTTTTCTTCCCGATGCGCGGAAAGTAGGATGTATTTCTGCGGCTTTAGGCTCAACTCGTCCAGTATGCGGCTGGCTTTGATCTGCTCCAAATTGGCGTTCAGCACTTCGGCCATGGGCGAGCCTGTGACAAAGGTACGCTCTTTGGCCACGCCCTCGCTATTCAGATAGCGGCGGGCGTGCTCGGAGTAGCACATATTCACGTCGGCGATATGATCCACAATGCGGCGGTTGGTCTCCTCAGGCAGGCACGCGTCAAAGCAACGGTTGCCGGCCTCCATATGGAAGATGGGGATATGCAGTCGCTTGGCTGAGTATGCAGACAGGCAGGAGTTGGTATCACCAAGCACCAGTACAGCATCGGGCTGCTGCTCTTCCATCAGTGCGTAGGATTTGGCGATTACGTTGCCCACAGTCTCGCCCAAGTTTTCCCCCACCGCATTGAGAAAAAAGTCCGGCGCACGTAAGCCTAGATCTTCAAAAAACACCTGATTCAGCTCGTAGTCATAATTCTGCCCGGTGTGCACCAGAATTTGCTGGAAATACCGGTCGCACTTTTTGATCGTGGCTGACAGACGGATAATTTCCGGCCGGGTGCCGACGATGGTCATCAATTTCAGTTTTGCCATATTTATTCACACTTCCTCGTAATAGGTATCCGGCTGGTTCGGATCAAAACATTCGCTGGCCCACATGATAGTCACCATATCGCTGTCGCCCAGGTTCTCAATATTGTGAGTGTAGCCGATGGGAATGTCCACCACTTCTATTTTATCACCGCTGACGTGGTATTCGATCACCTGCGTTCCGCCGATCTTACGGAAGCGGATTACACCGGTACCGGCCACCACGATAAACTTCTCATTCTTGGTATGATGCCAATGGTTGCCCTTGACGATACCCGGCTTGGAGATGTTGACGGAGACCTGCCCACGCTCCGGGGTGCGGAATAGCTCAGTGAAGCTGCCGCGAGCGTCGCAGTTCATGGTCAGGGGATAGCTGAATTCATCCTTCGGCAAGTAGGAAAGGTAGGTAGCATATAGTTTCGCCGTGAAAGGGTCGCTCACCTGCGGCAAACCTTTTGTCTCCCGGCTAGTCTGAAAACCATAGAGCAGATCGACAATTCGGCCTAATGTAACCTGGTGCTCAACTGGAACGCGACAATAATTGCCGTTTCGCGTTTCTCGACCTTGCAAGGCGCGAATGAACTCGGCTATTACGTCATCGATATAGGTCAGCGTCAGCTGAGTAGAACGGTTGTTGACTTGGATGGGTAAATGGTGGGCGATGTTATAGCAAAAGGTGGCTACCGCGCTGTTGTAGTTGGCGCGGCACCATTTGCCGAACAGATTGGGAAAGCGGTAGACCAAAACTTTGGCGCCAGTCTCGTTGGCGTATTGAAAAAACAGCTCCTCGCCCGCCTTTTTGGATTGGCCGTAAGGATTGTCCAGCGTCGCCTGAATAGAGGAGGACAGCAGCACCAGGCAGGTATTATTATGTTTTTTCAGCGTATCCAGCAAGGTAGAGGCAAAGCCAAAATTGCCGGTCATGAACTCGGCTGGGTCTTGCGGGCGATTGATTCCGGCCAGATTGAAGACAAAATCCGCTTGGGCGCAATACTCGTCCAGTAACGCCGGGTCAGTATCGATATCGAAAGGCATGATCTCCAGATCAGGGGATAGATTGCTGGTCTTGTCTTTGCCGTCGCGGATGCTTTCCAAGGTGGCAATCAGGTTCTTGCCTACGAAGCCTTGTGCTCCAGTGATTAATACTCGCATTAGCGCGCCTCCCATGCCGCCAGTTCGTCGCGGATATATTGCAGGCTCAGTAACTTGTCCTTGACCTGCTCCACATCCAGTATCTGGGTATTATTGGAATTGAACTCTGTTAATTGCGCTCGTTCCACGTCGCCAACGGTGAAGTATTTGTCGTAGTTCAAATCCCGCTGGTCGCAGGGAACGCGATAGAAGTTGCCCAAGTCGCTGGCATGGGCGCATTCCTCGTTGGTCAGCAGAGTTTCGCACAGCTTCTCGCCGTGCCGCACGCCGATGATCTTGATATCATCTTTTGAGTGGAATAGCTCCTTCACTGCATGAGCCAGTACGCCGATAGTGCAAGCCGGCGCCTTTTGCACCAGTATATCGCCGCTAACGCCCTGTTCAAAGGCGAACAGCACCAGATCGACCGCCTCATCCAAGGACATGATGAATCTGGTCATTTTGGGCTCAGTAATGGTGATGGGCTGGCCGGACTTGATCTGATCTATCCATAGCGGTATCACGCTGCCCCGGCTGCACATGACGTTGCCATAGCGAGTGCAGCAGATCTTGGTGGTCGTAGTGGTGCGGGATTTAGCCACGATGACCTTCTCCATCATTGCCTTGCTGGTGCCCATGGCGTTCACCGGGTAGGCGGCTTTGTCGGTGGAAAGGCAGATCACAGTTTTCACACCCTCATCGATGGCGGCGGTCAACACATTATCCGTACCTAACACGTTGGTTTTCACCGCTTCCAGTGGGAAGAATTCGCAGGAAGGCACCTGCTTCAAGGCCGCCGCATGAAATATGTAGTCCACTCCATGCATAGCGTTCTTGACGGAAGCCAGGTCGCGCACATCGCCAATGAAGAATTTGATCTTCTTTGTCGCCTCCGGCATTCGCGCCTGAAAATCATGCCGCATATCGTCCTGCTTCTTTTCATCTCGTGAGAAGATGCGGATTTCGCCCATGTCTGTGGTTAGGAACCGGTTCAGCACGGCGTTACCGAATGAACCGGTTCCGCCTGTTATCATCAATGTCTTGTTTTCGAACTCAATCATATTTATGACCATACCTTTCAACTGTTGGTGTTCTTGCTTCTGTGCAGCAGCCTGCCTTTTAAATAAACAAATTCATCCGACTTAATATTTACAACGACAAATACGAGAACAGTAACGACGAAAAACAACACGCATCTGACGATAATACCTATCATATCATTTGCGAACAATTGAGATATGAGACCGCATAGCACTATACATAAAGCCGTACATACACAAAGCTTGCCTTGCTGCATCCAATAAGTATTCTGTTTAGCTTGAAAAACATTGTTAAACAGTATCTTCGGCTCGTACCAAACAACCGTCAGGAGCTTGGATACGGCTGTGGCGATCAATATACCGAATATGCCGAACGAGATTCCAAGTACGATCGACAAAGCAACATTTACGAGTGCACAAGTGAGCATAATGTATTTTGCTTTGTAGAATTGACCGGTTGCTTCACGAAAGCCCCAGACCGGCGTAAGCAGGTTTGTGAGATAGAAATTCGCCGAAATGGCGAATACTTCAACTCCGCTCAGCAAATAATCGCTTCCCAGCCAAATCTCAACGAAGTCATTGAAGACAAAAAACAATGTGATACCGCAATAGCAGGCAACAAAGTGGTACGCAAACACAAGCACCCTGAATATTTCAAGCATCCATGTTTTGTTATTTTCCGTATTCAGATTGCCTACACTGTTGATCAACGACGATGTCACAATAGAGATGAAAGTCTGCAGCGCTCCAACGACAACGCAATAATTGGAGTATATGCCCACGGCGGTAGTGCTGATGATAACGGAAATCAATATATTGTCGGTGCTGTTTATCAAAACCGTGCTCAGCTTATATATTCCGGTGGCTTTGACATTTGTCTTGATGGCATTCTTGTCGATAGTTATCGTTAAAACGTCTTTTTGCGACAGATAACGGAATTTACGGCTCGTTATTCTGCTAAGGGCAATATTGCTGATGAGAGTGCAAACTATCGTCGAGGCGACATATACGATATAGTTTGGATAAAGCACCAAAATTACTATATGTATGATCTGCTGTAGGATCGCCGTACCGAGCGCAATATACTTTTGTACTCTGTTTTCCTGATACGCTCCGAGAAGAGCAACCTTATGAGCGACAAAATACGTTGAAACAGTACTGGCAAGAAAAAGAAGATAGTAAATGATCAGCTCGGATTCCGGTAAATCACTGGTGACTATATACTTCAATAAAGGAATCAGGGAGAGTCCGACGAGCGTGATTATTCCCGCGATTATCCAGTATATTTTTTTATAGAATCTGATCAACGCGATTATCATCGGTTGGTTATCGTCCGATACTGGCTTGTACAACGAAAAGGATACAACACTTCCCAAACCAAGTTCCGCCAAAGAGAGCACCGAGAGGATGTTGGTATAAAGCCCGTTAATGCCCAAGTAATCAACAGACAGGAAACTTACAAAAAGGCGTCTGCCGACAAAGGACAGAAGGATTATCAGGAATTGTGCGGCAAAGCCCACAATGATGTTCAGCTGTAGGTTTTTTGTTCGTGATTTATTATTCATATCCGGAAATCTCACCGTGCTATCTTTTTTGCTTTTGCGTACATTTTCCTAAGTATTCTTTTTAACGTCGTGAGGAGATTATCAACTGCATTGAACTTGTAATACTTGCGACATATATATGAATATCCGAATTGTATATAGTCATTGAAAATTCTGTCTCTTTCCGGCAGTCTCTTTTCCGCCCCGACAAGCGCCGGATTTGCCTTTTGAGCCTGTTCAACCGTCTGTTTGGTTATAATACACTTATCCTTTGCGGCTTCAAATAGCTGCCGTCCTTTTTTGGAATTGCACAGAACCATCGAAACGCCTTTTTTATAGTCGTAATCCGATGAGATATTACGTATGTCCCAAAAGCTCGCAACGGTAATGTCAGAAACACGGTTTGTCTGAGTATACCGGCAATCATAGCAACACGACTGGAAACAATTCCTTTTTCCGAAAGCATAATGATACGGAATTCTACGATAATCATCTATCGTATGACTGTGAATTATTCCGTTTGAGTTAACAGTGATGACCGAGGTATGCGAAAATCCGTTTTTATGTTTGTCGCGAAACCGGAAATCGGTTACGCTGCCATTGTATTTTTCCCTGTACATTTTTATATTATCCGCGAACATAGCCGGACTTGGTACGCCATAACACGGAACATCAACCGTCACTAAATGCTCGTCCGGATCGCCGACCAATTGCAATAACCCCGATACCTGGCACGGCGTTCCGGAAAAGAGAACATTTATCCCCTGAGCTAACTGATTTATCGCAATTCTGTAACCGTTTGCCGGATAGCTTTGAACGTATTTTGACCCGTTCATCTTTCTGATGCCATCTGTATTACGGGCGGCATCATGGACTACTCGTATATCTTCATCATAGACAGCACCGATCACAACGCCGCCTTGCGACAACACTTCATCGGCAAGCACCTCAAATACTCCCCCGGAAGTCGCCTCAATCAGCTTGTCCTGATTTTTGCACTGTGCGGCATATGTATCAAGCACCGTGTTGAACGATACATTATTAAGTACCGGACATATTGAAGCGCAAATTCCACATTTGACACAACGATTACCGTCAATTATCGGTCGATAGAATCCTTCTTTGTTCGCCGAGGCTGTAACAGCCGAGAATTTACATGCCACTTCGCAAGCCATGCAGCCCGTACACAGATCGTTATCAATAACTTCTTCTCGTAGATCATCTGAGCCCTTTTTTAACTCATCCACAATAATCACATCCCGTCCTCTGCTGTATTACCCGCGATTCATCCGATATACTCACTCCGCTTTTTTGTCACATTCCAATGCGTTTTTCAAAAACAAAAGGGAGCGGAGGCGTTCGTCGGCGATTATTCCGTGAGCCGCCGTATAGTCCGCGTTCATGCACTCAAGCGCCTTACTCATATCATCGTTTTCGTTTACTATAAGCTTTTCGAGTCGAAGCTTCTTCAATAAGCCCCAAACTCGCACATTCATACTGTCCGTTTCGGTAAACCCCTCCCGTAAAAAGACACATAACGGCCGCTTCATAAGGATTGAAAATACAGCGGCGTGGAAAGAGTCTGTACAGACCAATTCAGCGTTTTTAATAAGCCCGACGAACTCCTGAGGCCCGGCGTTAAATACGAAATTATATGAATCTCCCAGCGCGACATTTGAGAGAGGAAGCGACACGACCGGTAGCTGCAACGCTTCCGATAACGCGTCAATAGTCTTTTTCGTATATTCGGAATCCGCGAAACGATAGCACAGGATGTACCGTTCCGGTACACCAGAAGGTACCTTCGCAAAATCCGACCATTCTTCCGGCGTAAGGATCAGCGTCGGATCTGATACACATACGGCATCTCTTTGCGCGTACTTTTTTACAATATCGATTCCGGACTCCTCGCGAACCGAGATGGCGGAAAAGGATTTCAAATAATTGCCCAAATCATTCTTTGCCGGAGCCGGCAGGTCGCTGCATCCGAAGCTTGGCGCATACGCGATTTTTACCGCGTCATTTGGAGCGAATGCCAGAAAATAGCCCGGGTCGTTTCGCATACGCTTAAAATAAGGATTCCATATCTGATCGCTTCCGCAAACATAGATTCGGCTTTGTGGCGGATTTTTTTTGAGTTTATCCCAGTTGTATCTCTTATCGTTGTAAAACCTCATATGATTCAGTTGAAAATCATCGAAGAACCGTTTGCGCAGCCTTATTGACGCTTCATATTTCTTATGAAGCTCTTTGATTTTTCGGGCATTGGGATTCGGGAAAACCGTATGATATATCCTCCCGACTTTTGACCTGACAAGATAGTAAATGCAAGTGATTCTATTGTTCTCAAAATTACCGCCTTGATATCGAACAGTTTTTGCATCATAACCGAGATCTACAATTTTTGAAAACAGAGCGTAGCCCTGAAGTGCGGCACCATAATTGTTGGAAAACGACTCTTCGCTTGTCATTATCGTAACATTTTCCATCAGGCATTCTCCTCTGATAATTCTATTGCTTTACTGAATCCAGCTCAGTATCGACTTTGCCAGACACCCCGGCGTGCAATCCGAGAACAGCTTTTCCACTTCACTTATCGGAATCGATGCCTTGCTCTTTGATATTGCAAACTCTTCTATTTTTCGAGAGTCATCGGCTCTGTCTCCCATTGATATATTTAGGCAAAGAGGATACTTTTGTGTGTATTTCAAAGACGGGCAATCATTGATGTATGAAAAGTTTATTACAGGCTTCCCATATGAAAAGTATTCCAGCAGTTTGCTCGGAAGCATATTGTGCATCGTGCTGTTGAGATTGAGAAGAATGTCAGCCTCGGCACATATGGCGCTAGCCCGGTCGTGTGATACTGAGCCGCCCATGATGATCCTCTCACAGGCGTATTCGGACACTATCTGCTCGCAACCGTATCCGAAAATATACAGCCTTATTTTTTTATCAACATTCTTAAAACGCTCAAGAATTTCCGTGGGATTTCTGTATGAGGCATCAAGCATCCCAAGATATACGCAGTTGATGTATTCCCTGTCGAACTCAATTCCCGAAGGTGAGCTTATGACCGGCGGCGACAGCTTGGGAAACTCATAGGTCTGAATCCGATCTTTATACTTTTCGGTAACCGCACCGTCCAAGCCTCTCTCCATCTGCGGAGTTATATAGCAAAAGTCAAGCGCTTCGTAAACGCCACGCTTTATACGTGCTCTGCGCCGTTGCCCCTTCATTCCTGATGCGATATTTTCCACATACGGGTCAGTCTCAATCAGTCCGAACTTAACTTTGCCCCGGAATTCCTTCGATCTTGCCAGACTCTCAAGGGCGACCGCCTTTGAAAAAGCGGCTGTTGCCGTGATCACAACGTCATATCCGTGCTCATTGATAAGCTCTCGAATTTTTCGCTCGATTTTTGTTACGTCGCGATTGATTACGCCAGTGGACGACACATCATATGCCAGTTTCTTGCTAATGCGGTTGACTGCAACATCGATCATTGCGCTTGCCCTGCTAACAACTCCATCGCATTCGTTTACATAAGCCCTCGCAGACGCAAAAGTCGGTGAAAAGACATGAAATGCTGGGATATTATTTACAACACAATCCTCCACCTTTTTACTTCCGGTAACAGACAGAATATGAACCTCCTGTTTTCTGTTTTGTAACTCCTCACATAGCAATTGTACTACCAAGGCAGTTGCATCATTTTCGGGATAATACCGTTCAGTGACAAAGAGAATCTTCATACTCTCTCACCCTTATCAATTTCATGACGGTGCTCCGCGTTCCTGTCAAGGCCAACAGAATCACGCTCCTTTGCTCTTTTTGGGGTAGAATAAAACTTATCAAGCAAGATGGCAATAAGTATGGCATTCCAAAAAAAGCGCTTATTGATCGCTTCAATAAACACCGCCGGCATAAAGCCCGCAACAATAACCAAACAAGGCAGCCATTCCCCCCGCTTAATATTACGTATCACGATTTTGAAGATCGGGATTATAAAAATGAGAGCACCGATGATTCCGACATCACAGAGCATCGTAAGAAAAGTATTGTGCGTTCCAACATAATACCCGCCCCAGCCCTTTCCCCAGATAGGACTTTCGGAGAAAAGTTTGAGTGCATGTTGCCAGCGTTCAATACGGCCGGAGCCATCTCCATATCCGTCTACAAAAAGTCTGACATATATATTAGTTGGCAAGAAATTTTTGGCCAAATAGTACACAGCTACACAAATAATTCCAAAAGCAAGAATGCTGCCAATGATCGCTTTCGCTGATTTGCGTTGTTTACTGCATACCGCAAGCACCAATACCAGCACAATAAGGGCGAATGTCAAAAGACCTCCTCTTGATCCGGTCATAAATACGGTGAATGAGTTTATTACGATTATCACAGTATTAAGTATCAGCTTTTCCTTGCGTATGAAAAGATTATAGCCGGCGATACCTATTGCTATGAGGAAGAAAGCCGCAGTATCATTCGGGTCGTTTTGTATACCGAATATTGTAAGTGTTTGACGCGCCGTAAAGGAGGTGAGGTATGCGTTTGAGAAAAACAGCGCCAGAATTCCCAAAACAGCGCTGAATATAAGCTGCGTATATACCAGCTTTTGAATATCATTTGCGGTGAATTTGAAAGTTGCCGAAAAAGCAATCAGCAGAATCATTGCCACCTGGGTCAATAAATGCAAGGAAATTTCACTTCCATAGATGCCGCCGCTGTTGAAGTACCCCCAAACTATTGACAAGCATTTGAAACCAAACCACCCCGCCAAAAACAAGCTGCGTGTGTTTATACGTCTTAACGAAAATGCAAAAACCGTACATAACAGAACTATGTAGTATTTCAACATCGGTCCGATGGCTCCGTTTATGTATGGCTCAAAAAAGCAGTACGAAAAATAGATAAGCAACAGGGCGAGGTTGAACTTGCTAATCGTTTTTGTGCTCTTGTCAGAGCAGATATTTTCTAGCATTTGACCCTCCCTGATCATCATTACGGGCGATTACGGCTGACACATCATCCGGTAATCATTGATAACAGTAATGATTTTCTCCGCGTTCCACTCCGGTGTATATTCATTAACCTTTGCCGTGTATTCGGAAAACGGAATTCCCGAGTGCTTCTCCCCGATATACTCATCAAATTCGCTGCAATTATCAGGAAAGCTTTTCCTTGTATCAATGCGCAACGAGTTTTCATACGCCGCAAGAATGTTGCCCGCCACATTCTCCGTGACATCCTCAAAAGAGATGATCGGTAAGCCTGTCGTTGTATACTCCAGCACCTTGTTGGGCATCAGCCGGGCTCCCGGCAACGCTATAATCGATACTAGATAATCGGCGCGACTATAATACTCTCTCAGCTGCTCTCTCGGCACATACCGAATGAAATCGCAATTTTTATAGATGCCAATTTTTTTTGCCATTTCTTTGAGTACATCCTCAGCCGCGCCGACAATGGAGATATGTATGCGTTCCTTATATTTCGAGGCGGCGACTGCACGAAACCAGTATTCGGGAGACCTGACGTTGAGATTCATGGAACCGATAAAGAGCATTTCTATTGTTTGGGTTCGTTCTTTAGGCTCAATTTTCATATCTTCAACAAGCGGCAAACCAACGCCATAGCTCTTGCGCTTAATTGTCGGATAGCGTGTTTGATACTCAGTCAACCTTGTGAGCAATAAAGCCAGTTGATCCGCATATTTATTTGTCGCGGATGCAATATGCCTTTTTTTGATCACATTGATATTGTATTTGAAAATAAAGCTGTCTACGGGATATGGGTCGTATTGCATCGAAATATACTGTAGATTACTGAATCTTTTTTTTATTGCACACCCGACCATCTGTACCGTAAATGAACCCGAAAGACAAATCATGGACGCAAAATGCAGCTCGTTGTGCAGTCGGGCGCATTCCTCTGTCATCATCTTTTTGTAATGTATGGATGAGTCTGGCCAATATACGCCCTTAAAGCACCGAATTAGTGCCTTGGTCACTTTTCTTAGTGTGCTGTTGTTGATCTTTCGAAGTAATACCCGGTCAATGTTCGCTCCGCTTGTCAACCCGTGTATGTGAACGCCGTCCTGAATAACATTCCGCTGTTCGTCGCCCAACGTAACCACGTGTATCTCATATGTGTTTTTCAACATACTGATTATTCGACTCATGCATATGGCATCAGCCTGTTTGATTGGCAAATAATCAAGGACAAGTATCAAAATAGGTTCCATTATTGAAGCTCTCCTTTGTATCCGATCAGATTTTTCTCCAGGTCAAAACGCGCGCTCCACATTTCAAACGCGTTGTTCCTCAGCTGTACCAATTGATCGTCGGGCAACGCTAAGTGCTCATCAATACGCTGCGCGAGTTCCTCTGCAGTTATATCCTTTCCGACAACATATCCGTTGTATCCGTCCTCGATGATCTCTCTCTCACCGCCGACATCGGTCACCAGCGACGGGATACGATAGCTTAACGCTTCCATAACTGATATCGGCAGCCCCTCAACGGTACTTACATTTACAAACAAAGACGGGGCAGTTGCGGCGTAGAATTTTTTGACCTCAGAATTCGGGACACGCCCCATGAGATGTATACGTTCTTTGACTTCGTCCGGGAACGCGTCAACCTGTGAAATCAATTCATTATAAAATGCCCCGTCGCCGAAATGATACCAGTGAAGTTCCCGATTCTTGCTTATCCGTATGCTTTCCGCTATCATGCTCACCCGCTTTAGTCCCTCTACCGTTGAGCATGATACAATAATCGGATAACATTCTGTTCTTTTTGGCAAGTTCGAAAACTCCTCATATCTGGAACCCCAGTACAGCAGCTTGAAGTTCTCCGTCGGCAAATCCAACGGTTGGCAAATAGTCTCAATATATGTATCCATTTTCCGCTGTGAAATAAAGCAGATACTGTCAAGCTTATTCTGCATAAACCATTTCCCGATAATCGGACGAACCTGGGATGTAAATGCTCCTATTTCATGAGAATGAGCCATCGACACTGTTCGCAGCGCTGGATATTTCTGCTTCAACTCCGCAATTGCGAATGCTTCGGATGTGTAAAACAGCGCTAACATAGAAACACGTTCCGGGAACTTTCTTGTCTCGCTGATATTATCGAGTACGCTTCTCAGTAATGTTACCGTATGGTAAAACTCTGCGGACGAAACAAGCCACTTAAGCGAAAACTGCTTCAATTTTACACATGAGAAAAAATCCTTGATTGCGCTTCTGCTGAACATTCGAATAACGCTCTTATAGAGCAGCAGACTGCGGTCTCTCTTTCTGACTTCGCGTATAAATACGCCCTCAATATCTTTAATATTTTCATATTCAGAATCAGTATTACGATTCACGATATATATCTTTTTGAATCGGGTTTTCATTCCGTGTACATAGTCATCAATGATTGGCGGATTCGACCTCATGTAGTTGACAATTATCAGTGTATCACGCATTTATAGTTCGCTCCTTGGCGTTTTGAATTTCACCGGACACCCGGTCATAAAAAGTCTCGCAATCGGAGAGTAATTCTGCAAGTCGGTTTTGACAAAAATCAGAAGACAATGTCTCATCCAATTCTTGATACCATGAATACAGACCATCGAGGGTCTGCTCTTTTGTGTGGTCAAATACATAAGAAATAGGCTCAAGTAATTTATGCATTGCAGTCCCCGGACTGTTTAAGATGGGCTTCTTCATAATAAGGGCGTCATAATACTTATTAGATATTGCATAATCGAGCAACGGGGACGCAAAACCATAAGCGTTAAAAATTATATCTATTTGCTCATATGTTTTTTCTTTTTCATCGGGAGAATACTTCCCCATCATTTGAATATTGTCGGCATCAAGCCCATTAATGAAATTCGAAACAACGTGATTAGCTTCTCGGCCATACAGCAAAAAGGAGAACCGCTTGTCTTTCGCAACAAGCTCTGTAAGTGCAATCACTGGCTTGGGATAAGCAATTGTGCCAACATATCCGATCACGATTTGTCCATCACTTTTCCGCCATGCACGATTCTCAGTAATCGCCTTGTACAGTCTATCATGTCTGACATTGTGGCTGACAACATAGTCATACTGCGGTAGAAAGTTTCTAAAGCCTTCCGATGAAATTGAAACCATTGCCGCCGCGTTGATAGTTTTTTCTTCGATACGATGATATATTCCATACTTTTCATATGTGTAATCCCTGATGTCCATAATGAACCGTCTGCGATATTTTTTAACTAAATACCCTGACAACATGACGGCTGGCATCGTGGTAAGAACAATGACTATCTGCGAAGAATCCTCTGACAGCCTTTTTTTTATATATGTCTTGTAACGCCAAAAATTATATAATTTTTCGAGGTGTGGAAGCCATTTTAACCTTTTCCATCGCATTCCCTGGCTCACGTTTGCGGAATCTTCGTTAATGTTTTCCCTGTCTAAATAGTAAACCTTATAACCACAATTCTCTTTTTTCAGAATGTCTTCGTATATACCAATATATGGAGCACAGTAAAGATTACTGAAGGCAATTATAGTGATCATCTGTCTTCTCCTCCTAACCATCGGAGGATAATAGCTGCACAATTATGAGAAACGTAGCATTCTTGTAAGCGGGAGAATGACTTCTCTCCCTTTGCTGATAAATCGGCATCGCAGCTATCCTCAATGATTTCGTTAAAAGCTTTTACATCATTGCTCTCACACCACCAGCCGAAACCACCATCTACGATCACTTTGCCAGCATCGGTTTCAGGATCAGTACACGCTAATACCGGCAACCCAGCTTGCATATATGAGAGCAATCGGCTCGGGAAATTTGGTATGGTGAAACGATGATCAAGGAAGATCAGTCCCACATCGCAAGCCGCTATCATTCGGTCGTAATCATTTTTTGGCAGACGTTTCATCAACTGCATGTTTTGTGGTTTTGTCTCGTTAAAAAACGTTTCCAACTTTCCGTATTCCGTGCCGTCACCAACAATAAGAAAATATGCCTGTTGATTATCTAACTGTGTTTTCAAACAATCGATAACAAACGGTATCCCTTGCGGCTTGCCCAAATTTCCGCCATATACAAACACGGTTGCGTCAAGTGGTATATCGTACTTCTTGCGTATTTTCATGCGCTGATCCTCGGTTAGGCGCAAATCCTGCGGCTCGATACTGTTCGGACAAATCTCGACTTTGTCGGGGGCAATCTCTGGATTATGCCTCAAAACGTAATCCACGTTGGCCTGCGACATACAGCCAATATGGTCGGAGATAGCATACAACTTGTTTTCTTTTCTTTTGAAATAGCGATAGATAAGGCTTTTTACGCCAGTTGTTTGCATCATGCCGAGATCAACAGCGTTCTGCGGGAAAATATCTTTCAATAATAGATAGGTCGTAGCCTGGCCGCGTTTCTTTTGCGCGATGATAGTATCAACTAAGGTAATGGGCGGGGTTGAGTAGAGAATCAAATTGAAATTGACATCATGCAGGCAAGTGTTAATAGCGCGATTAAATTGGTGGTTTAGTAAAACCGTAGATATACCCTTTTCTATTATCCCGACGCCAAACAGGTTGCCCACGCGAACCTTTAATAGTCCATAATTATCACAATCAGAAAAAGTTGTTTGTTGTCCGTTTTTCTTTTCGCAGGGCGTTACGATATAAGGCTTGTCACCATGGGCAACAAATTCGCGCATGAGATCCGTATAGATTCCATGAGATTTGATGTCATTTATACAAACCATGGTCAAAAACAATATGTTCATTCTCAATAAACCCTCATAATAACAACTGCTGCGGATAGTGCCTGATATTGATATGCATACCATGCAATTCAATATGTCTCATGCCGAATAAAACGGTATAAACAATAATGAATTAATAGATATTTCCTTCTAATCTCAAAATATTGTTCAGAGGACAAGCTTGTTCACCTCAGTAAGCAAAACATCCAGAGCGGTGATTCCTGATTGCCGCGTGCTATGGTATATACCATCTGGGTTGTTAAAAAACAGATGACCCATTCCAAGATGATTTGGCGCAACGAAATCTTTTCCAAAATTATCACCGATATACAACATATCTTCGAAAGGCAGGTCAATTTTACTTTGTAAAAACCGAAAACCAACATCTGATGGCTTACGACAGTGAACGCCTCCAAGTTCATCAGTGATTAGAATCTCATCAAACATATCAGAAACACCGAGAGCTTCGATTTTTGCTCTTTGGCCGACAGGTCTTCCATCTGTTAATATTGCCACAGTAATACCGTGCCGTCGCAATTCCTTAATCGTTGCAGATATGCCGTCATACAGATGAATATCTGGCTTGTGATTGCGATATTCTTCTACACATTTTGTAAGCAGGCTATCTGATAAGATTCCTTTTCTGCACAACAGATTATTTATTGGGCGTGGCTCGTCATTACAAAACATTGACCAGAGTTCACCTTTATCAACATCAACACAATAATTTTGCGCAATAAGATACGTCTCAACTGCATGAAAGCCGCTTTTTATATACTCTTTTTCTGAATAAAGCGTATCATCTAAATCAAAAATAACAGCTTTATATTGCCTACGGTTATTAAGGCAAATACTTTGATCGAACCTGCAATAGAACAGATTGTTTTGCGCACTAAGCGATTTAACTTTTTGCTTATTTAATAGCCGCAGCAGAATATCAGCGGAATTCGCTCCAGCTCGCATGGACAGTGGAGCCCCTCCACCATAACGCGGGTTAATTTCGATATAATAATCATCTCCAGACTTATCTTCGCGAATAAGCTGTACCGTTAGCGGACCTATTGGCTTGAACGCTGTTACAATACGGTTGCATTCCTCTATTATCTTGGGATCATTGCAGATTTTCGTCTTTATTACTTCTCCGCTACGAGTTGCTACTCTGATTCTTGGCGAAACAATCAAAGGCTTACTGTAAAAATCACAAAAAATATCAACAGTGTATTCAGTACCGGCTATATATGGTTGGATAATGTAGTTGTCAATGCGAATAGACTGAGCATTGAGATCATCTGCATTGTCTATTTTATAGGCATCAATACTTGAGCTGCCATCCAATGGCTTAATGAAACAAGGGAAGCCATCGTTATATTTGCAAACACCGTCCACCGGATGAGGTGTTTTCAAACCGCATTCTTCAAAAAAGCCTGCCGTTGCGCGTTTGTCACGGCAAATTTTAATTTTGTCGGGAGCCGAGATTAGCACGATTGTTCCGATTTGTGCAAATTTCTTTCTGGAGTCTGCCAGAAGAAGCAAGTCGGTATCGATAGTCGGAATCAACAAGTCAACCTTATATTCTGAGCATTTTTTAAGTAAATCGGGAATATAATCCGGATCGTGTATTGGTTTCAATGTTATTTTAGTATCGCAAAAAAACAAAGCAGGGGCAGTATCTGATAAATCTCCCCCAATAATTTGAACATCAAAAGAGTTTTTTTCTCGCGCCTTAATGAATTCTTGGATCAATTCAACTCTGCGACCAACGCTAGTAAATAAAATGTTCATCTGGCTATATCTTCCTTAACTGCTTGAAATTCTTCCATCGTTTCGCTAACCCCGGCGTTGATACCGCTGTGATGCAGCACGTTCCAAATGGTCAGCCAGAATATCTTCATATCCAGTCCAAAGCTGACATGATCCACATACCACACATCCCGCTCAAACTTTTGCTCCCAGCTAAGCTCATTGCGGCCATTCACTTGTGCCCAGCCAGATATGCCGGGGAGGACGTCGTGACGGCGCATTTGTTCCGGCGTGTAGAGGGGGAGGTACTTGATCAATAAAGGTCGTGGCCCGATAAAACTCATTTCGTGACGGAGCACATTGAATAGCTGAGGCAGCTCGTCTAGGGATAGCTTGCGTATTATGCGCCCCGCCTTTGTGATTCGCTCCATATCCGACAGAGGTCTTCCATTTCTCTCTGTTTCTACGATCATGGTTCGCAGCTTACATATCTTGTAAGTGCGTTCCTTATAGCCTGGGCGCTCCTGAACGAAGAATGCTGGGCCTTTGGTTTCTATTTTTATTGCGGCATAACAAATTGCTATCAGGATGAATGCGGGGATTCCCAGCATCAACGCCAGCAAAAAGTCGAGAACGCTCTTTATGACCTTGCAATAGAAGCCATCACACTTTCGCTTCAACTGAATAACCTCCGAATAAGCTCAATGACAATAGCCTGTTCCTCCACAGTCATCTTGTTGTCACTGGGAAGGCAAAGGCCGCGGTTGAATATGTCGGCTCCCACGTCTTCAGCGCCGCCTTCGATATAAACATTTGTTCTTGCTCTGCCATTGCCTTCAATCGTGACAAACGGGTTGCTGCGATAGAGCGGTTGTAAGTGCATTGGCTTCCAAATGGGGCGACCCTCAGCGTTGTACTTAGCAAGCGTCTCAAGTATTTCGGTTGGGCAGGATTTACCAGCTTCCTTGATATAGCAAGCGTCGTTATCGCTGCGCACCTGCTTGCACATGGCGTCCTTATTGACAAGCAAGCACGATAGCCAGAAATTTGGCTCCATGACGTCCGGCAGATACGGATTCATCGTGACTGGTAGACCCTTGAAGCCCTCTTTGTACCTCGTATAGATGGCTTTTTTCTGCGCTATGTGTTCCTCAAGATACGGAAGCTGTCCGCGCACCACACCGGCAATCACGTTACTCATGCGGTAGTTGTAGCCGATTTCCTCATGCTGATACCAGGGCGCGTTCTCTCGGCTCTGGGTAGCCCATTTCCGAACCTTATTGGCTGCCTCGGCATCATCGGTCAGGAACATACCTCCGGCTGAACCGGTAATGATTTTGTTTCCGTTGAAGCTGATAGCGTTATATGTACCAAAAGCCCCGGTCTGTCTGCCCTTATAGGACGCGCCGAAGGATTCCGCCGCGTCCTCGATAAGCACAGCGCCGTATTCGTCCGTTACTGCCCTTATTTCGTCGAGCTTGCCGGGGACGCCATACAGGTTGGCGACAACTACTGCCTTGACCTGGGAATATAGCTCAAACGCCTTGCGTAACGCGACTGCGTCCATGTTCCATGTCTCACGCTCAGTGTCGATAAATACGGGAACGCCGCCCTCATAAGCCACCGGATTGACCGTCGCGTCAAATGTCATATCTGAGCAGAAAACGTAATCGCCCGGTCTGACGCCCGCCAGCTTTACGCAAAGATGCAGAGCCGCAGTGCCACAGGTCAAGGCCACAGCGTATTTGCAGCCGATTTTTTCGGCGGTAAGGCGCTCGACCTCGTTGATATTCGCGCCGACTGTGGACATCCAGTTCGTTTCATAGGCTTCAGTCACATATTTCAGCTCATCGCCGTGCATTGTTGGCGATGACAGCCAAATTTTTTTCTCAAACGGCGTAATATCCATAGTACACTCCCAAACGTCCTCATAAACTGTTTCATCTCATGCCAATAGCCCCAAGCCGCTTTGCTCGATCTCCATTTCCGGCAGTCGGTGATAGAGAATCCAGCGCCTTTTTTTGCCGGCGCACCCACATGCCTACGCCAAAGCCTGATTTGTCCTTGTAGGTACAGGGAATATCCAAATTGCCATGGGATGAATAATACTTTTCGGCAAGTAAAAATGCGTCTTCCCACATCCGCTCTGCGGGCGTCAGCCAATCCATTGCAATCGCGTTCAGCTTGTCAATTTGCTCAACAGGTAGTTTGTTGTTTCGATATTTTTCACGCTGTTGCCGAAGCCAGTCGCCAAGGTCATAATCGTTTGCGGCTCTGTATTTATTGGGTAGCCGAAGATTCCCGTTCTCCTTAAAGAAGTCAACCGCTAATTGATAGGAGCTTTCCCAATTCGTATCATATGGGCTCCATACCATTCCGATTTGTTCCAGCCTGCAAGCCTGCTCGACGCTGACTGAGTGATATTGTTTCGGAGTGTTGTGATTGTTCCTTTGATTGCTTATCCAGCTTCCAAGACGGTAGCCATCATCGCAAACAAAGCTGTTTGGCACAGACAGATTCGCGTGTTCCTCGTAATACTGCTTTGCGTGCTCGTAGCCGATCTCCCACGGATCGTCGATCACCCAGACCATTCCGATAGCAGAAAGCTTCTCGATTTGCTCCGGCGTCAGTTTTCCCTCATTGTGGTATCGTCTCTGCGTTTGAATCCAGCGGGATAGGTTTGTTCCGTTTTTACACAAATAATCTGATGGGACGTTCAAACGCCCGTACTCATTGAAAAACAGCAGCGCTTCTTCGTAGTAACCGTCCCAAAGAATCTCGTTTTTCGTTTTCCATGTGAAGCCGATGGATAAGAGCCGCTCCTTTTGCTCGGTAGCCAGCTCCTTGCCCTTGCGCCGACCAAGAATGATATGGCGCTGTTCATTCAGCCATTTTGAAAGCCAGATCCCTTCCGACACGTAATGCGGTGGAACATTAAGGTTCCCGTTCTTTTCAAAGAACGCTTTAGCAAGCGCAAAGCGAGCCTCCCAGGAATCAGTTTTCTCCCAGGCCATACCAAGCAGATCCAGCTTTGACTTTTGTTCCGGCTTTAGCTTGCCGTTGGCGTGCTTTTCACGTTGATTTGAAATCCAGCGTCCAAGACGATATCTGGATTCGGTGATATAAGTGGTGGGTATATCCAGGGTTCCATTCTCTTTTTGATACCTGACCGCTTCCTCATATCCGGTTTCCCATTGACGTGTGGGCTTGTCCGTCCAGAGCATACCGAGCCCGTCCAGTCGTGCGATCTGCTCTGGCGATAATTCCGCGCCGCGGCCTTTTGCCTTCTGCCGCAAATTTCTGATCCATGCGCCAAGCCGCACACCGTCTTCATCGACATATGCGGCGGGAACGTCCAGATGGTCGTTGCAGCGATAGAACAACAGCGCTGACGCGAAATTGCGCTCAAACAGGTAATCCGGCTGATTCCAGATCATGCCGATTGCGTCTAACTTGGCGATCCTGTCCTTGTTCATGTATGCGTTTTGCAAATTGTTTTTTCGCCATGTGCGCAGGTTGCATATCCAAGCGCCAAGCCGAAGCCCGTTTTCGGATATATCATTCACATTCGTATTTAAGTGGCCGTGCGTTGCATAATACTTTTGCGCCTCGGTATAATACCGCTCCCAGGAAAGGTCGCGGTAGCTGTCCCAAACCATACCTAGCCTATCCAGCTTGGCAATTCGCTCCTCGTCGAGCTTTCCATACAGCTCTCCGGCGCGGACTTTCCGCTGTGTATGAAGCCAGTGCCCCAGCGAATAGCCCTCGGCGGTCTTGTACTTATATGGAGCCTCCAAATTGGAGTTCTGCCGGTAGTAATACTCCGCGCACTGATACATTAAGTCCCAGGAGGCTGTCAGCGTGTCGTTTAGCTCATCGAACAGGCGCTTGCAGTCGCGCACCTCGTCGATGACCTGAAATCGCTGGTTGACGATCTCTTTTTCGTTGTCAAGGAAGCGGTAGTATGCGATAGCAGTCTGCATTTCCTGTTCGATAGCGCCGATGCTGTACAGATTTTCAAAGTTGTTTACAATATCTAAGATTATTGGGTCGTTTTTCTTGCTGGCGCAAAGGGCGCGGCCTATTTGCTGCTTATATATAATGGGCGAAACAGTCGGGCGAAAGAGGATCACGCCGCTGATGTCGTCAACATGGATACCTTCATTCAGCATATCAATACAGAATAACAGCTTGAGATGTGCAGACGTATCCGCTTTGAAGCTGGCAAAGGCTTTGCTGGTCTCCGGGTCGTCCGAGTAGGCTCGATATACCTGCGGCTCACTGTCGATACGTCCAAACCATTCGGGGACATGAGAGATCATCTCGTCCAAATGTTCAATATTCGCGCAGAAGACAATGTATTTCCCGGCTCTATCCGTCATGTGTTTTTCAAAGATGACGTCAAGCCCATCCGCCTTATCCAGTGCGCGGCGCAGCGCAGCCAAATATTTTTCGGCGGCGTCGAGGACAGCCTTTGACTTGGCTCGTCTCGCTCTCGCTCTGTATTTTTCCAGGTCTTTCTGATATGAGAAAACCGAAAGCACGTACTTGGGCGGGTTGAGTATGCCCCGCACGATGGCTTGGCCCAGCGTCATCTCGCTGGCGATATTGCCGTCAAACAGCTCGTCTGCCATATTCCGCTGATTGTCCAGGTAGCGAATATTAGTGGCGGAAAGACCCAAAATGGGAATATCTGCGTAAGCGTCTATCAAGCGTTCCACGCCCTTGCCCCATTGCTCCGCGCCGCAGCGATGAAATTCATCCAGAATAATATAGACGGGCTGGATCTCAGCCAATTCATCCTCGCTCATCAGCATGAGCTTAGCGTAGGTGAAAAAGACGATGTTGTGCGGAACGTCAGCGCCGGTAGCTTTAAGGTTTTCCAGCTGAGTTATGAAGATATATTCAGAGGGCGAGAGCCAACAGATCAGATCATCTGGATTATCCTCGCAGAGCTTAAAGCCGATAAAGGATTTGCCGGTGCCAGTGGGATGAACGATAGCGGCCTTGCCGGTTTCAGCCAACAGGGATACAGCGGCTGCATATGCAGTTTGATTATGTGGGAATAGATCAATATTCATCTGCGCCGCCTCCCTTCTGAGTTGGTTTAGTTTTCCTTATTTGGATGTAAATATCGTACCGGCGGAAACGCGGGAAAAGGGCGGCACAACGCTGCCCTTGGTGATGGTGCAGGAGCAGCCGATATGGGTATTAGCGCTGATCACACACTCTTTATCCAGCACCGCGCCAGCGCTGATAATGACGTTATCCCCAATCGTGACCATATTGCTGACGATAACTTTAGGTTCTATTACCACGCCGTCGCCCAGCTTGACGTTGCTGGGAGAAATGGTGGCGGAGGGATGTATCAAATTGGGAATTATATATCCGGCTTCATCCCGTAGCCTGTTGAACCAGACGGTTCGCAATTCCGGGTCGCCAAAGCTGGGAATAGCGATAGGGTAAATAGCGGACAAGCGAGTGAAATCAGCTAACGGACCTCTGGCCAGCGGATTATTCGGGTCGTCGTCCAGAAAAGCGATTTCATTGAACATACCGATAGCCTGAGCTATTTCCTTGACCACCGGCCCTTGACTGCCAGCGCCGAGGATAAGCAAATTCATTCTCCTGGGGCCGTCGCAGGGTAACACGGGCGGTTGATAGCCCGGTGTGTAGCGACCCAACAGCTCCAGCTTTTCCGGGTTGTAAGGAATATACTCAGCATATTTGCGCTGTATGGTATCGATCTTTTTCAAGCCCAGGATCTCGCTTACTGTGTAGATATCTATGCTGCATTGAAAGCAGCGGTGGATGAATATTTCCTTCAAGGTGTTGACGCTGAGCTTTCGGGTCAGCTTGTACTTGCCGTTAATAGAAAAGAGGACGTTTTGCAGATAATGGACCTTCGGCTGCTCCGTGCCGCCGCTGACCAAATAACAATCATCCTCTGGGTATAAATGCAGATATTTAGAAAGAAAACTGTAAACATGTTCGGGAATAGGCAGAGTGCGTTCCAGTTCGGCAGGCTGGATGGTGAAAGCCTCGTCGCTGGCGCCATGAGCACCCGCGATGCGGATCAAGCCGTTGCGTATAGTTATCGTGCGCTGCTCCAGATCGCAATCTCCCAGCCGAATAGCGGACGCCTCCGAGCCGGAAAGCCCCATATGCAGGCAGAGATAAGCCGCAACCTTGCGCGGCTCCACATCCTCTGTTAATGCTTTTTCCAATATGGCGCACTTTTCATCTGAAAGCATTCCTGCTATACCCCATGTTTCATGATTGAAAGCAAAACGGTTTTCATCAAGTCGCCGTCAACCATCCACATGGCACAAAAGTAAACTTTAGTGCGGGTCGAAAAGCGACGTGATTTTCAACGATTTATTGCCTGGTTATGACAAAATAACCAGTTTTTCTTATTATAATAGCTCCCCGCACTAAAGTCTACTATTTTGGTGAAAAAAATTATGTTTATTGTGAGCGACAGATGCGGCTCGAATTATTATGATGGATAAAGTTGATTTATCCATTTCTTAAATGTATTGTGCGATACGCTAAGCTCTGCCGCTGCTTTGGCGGTAGAAAGCTCCTGCTTGCTCAACCGCTCGTAGACGCTGTCGAAGCTGTCCGGGATGGCCAGCGGTTTCTTACCAAAGCGTACTCCCCGTGCCTGGGCCGCCGCGATACCTTCTGCCTGGCGCTGGCGAATAAACTCCCGTTCTGTTTGCGCCACATAGGAAAGCAGCTGTAAAACGATATCCGCGATCAATACCCCGGTCAGGTCGCGGCCTTGGCGCGTATCCAACAGCGGCATATCCAGCACCACGATGGACGCGCCCTTCTTCTTGGTGATCCAGCGCCATTGCTCCAATATCTCCTCATGATTGCGACCCAGCCGGTCGATGCTCTTGATCACCAGAGCGTCGCCTGGCTTTTTTTTTCAGCCGCTTATAAGATGGGCGCTCAAAGTCCTTACCGCTTTGCTTATCCACATAGACGTTACCTGCCTCCACGCCGAACTCCGCCATGGCGATCAGCTGTCTTTCTTCGTTTTGATCGCGGGACGATACCCGCACATAACCGTATAGTGCCATTTTACTTTCGCCTCCATTTTTAGATGTACCGTAATTGTAGGCGAAAAGCGACATGATGTGTTTAGTTGTATTGATGCGTTAGTTCATCACGCAAGGCCAAATGCTGCGCCTCCAGCTCCTTCCATTGCTTATCCAGCTCCTTGAAGTTGGCGAACGCTGCCATCATTTCCAGCGAATCATAGGGAGTTTTCTTGTCCCCCAGCTTTTTTAACTCAGCCCGCGCCTTTTCCACCTCTAATCCCAAGGTGCACAATCTGGCGGCGGTTGCGACTAACTGATCTTTTTTATCCGTAAATTCTACCTCCATAAAAACCACATATTATATCTGCAGGGTCATTTTGACTACATAACCTATTATAACATAGTCGAATTGACCATACAATATATGTATGGAGGGATTGAAGATGAGTATTGACTATGCTGGTATTGGAAAGCGGATAAAAATGTTTCGGCAGAAACTTGGTTTATCGCAAGAACAGCTATCTGAGCAAGCTGGATTAACGCCAGCACACCTCAGTCATATTGAAACTGGCAACACCAAGGCGAGCCTACCCACCTTGGTTAATCTTGCGGAGGCGCTTGGGGTTTCAATGGATGATTTGTTGGTCGACAGTATCGATAAAACCAAACACGTTTCCTTATTTTTATGATTTTAAGTAAAATCTTCATAATGCAGCCCCTTTCATGCTTTGTTCTACCTATATTTTACCATCCGTGAAAGGGGGCAACAATGTTGTCGCGGCTTTGCGAATCTTGTCCCGGCACTTCGGGCCAATTTGGTCCGAAGTCAATTTTCCTTTCTTTCGATGTCATAAAAATTGTGATATAATGCTAACATATTGTATTGAAGGTAAGAGGGAGAACGGCATTACAGAAATACTTGCAATATGCGCCTGTCCACCATTTATCCAGCATATAGCACCTGCCGTAATCCAGCGGCAGACAGCCGTATTCGCTGTCATAGTTGGCGCACATGCCGACCACCAGCTTGCGGATTGCCGCCCGTTCATGGCGGGTCAGTTCGCGGGATTCTGTTCCGGCTGTTTCCATAGGCCCTCACTTCGGGCCAACTTGGCCCGAAGTCGCCTCCTTCCTCAATGGAAGTAAATCCCGGGAGCAGACGCCGATACAGTCCGTGCCATCCCAATAGCCGCATCCCCGGCAGCGGCGGGGCAGCTTCTGCGCCACGCCCCCACGGGTAGGGCGCGGCACTTGCTTCATCATTTTTTCGTAGGGGCTGTCGGTGAAGTTCATGCCTGACCGTCCCCGTTGTCGTCATCCTCCCATGGCGGCAGCTCGTCGGCCTGTTCTGCATCCTCCGCGCCGCAAAGGTCGTTTTCGCCCTCGTAATCAAAATCGTCCTCGCTCTCAGCGCGCTGCTTCTTGGGACGGTAAATCTTGAAGTAGTACCCGGCCCCGCCGCCGATCACCACGACCGCCAGCACAAGCAGGAGCGTTACCATGTTGTTCTGCGCCGGCGCGGGGACCTGCTCCGTGGGAGCCGCCGTTTGTGGCGTGGGCGTTGCTTCGGGTGTCTTTTCCGGCTCCGGGGTAGGAAGGACGCTCGCCGTATCGTCGGACTTTTCAGCGAGACTTTCCGAAACGGTTGTTTTACCAATCGCCGGGCTGGTTCTTACCTTTGTGATGTGCTACGAGCTTATCCAGATGATAATTGACCGCAATAACCTGCACGACATCGACACATGGATGTTTTTCAAGTGGGTCTTTAAGACGTTTTGCGCCGTGATGATCCTGTCCAACACGTTCAATATCGTGATGGCGGTGTTCGATGTGGCGCAAAGCGTAATCAACAGCGCCGGGGGCCTGATCAGCGGCAGCACGGCGGTCACGCCCGGCATGATGGATGCGTTAAGAGCCGATTTGATGGCAATGGACATAGGCCCGCTAATCGGCTTGTTTCTCCAATCCTTCCTGATACAGATAATCGTGTTGGCCCTGAATATCGTGGTTTTCGTCATTGTGTACGGGAGAATGGTGGAAATATATTTACTCACCAGTTTGGCCCCGATTCCGTTTGCCACGGTAGTAAACCGGGAGCTTGGCAGCATGGGACACAACTATTTCAAATCCCTGCTGGCCGTGGGCTTTCAGGGGCTTCTCATTCTGGTGTGCGTGGCGATCTACGCGGTACTTGTCCAATCCATCGCCGTAAGCGGCGACCCCATCGGCGCGATATGGTCAACGATTGGGTACACCGTGTTATTGTGCTTCACGCTCTTTAAGACGGGGAGCCTTGCGAAAAGTATCTTCGGGGCGCATTAAGGACTTCGGGCCAACTTGGCCCGAAGTGAGAAAGGAGCAATTTCAATTATGAGCAAAGAAACAACGACGAACGGGCAGGCCCCGGAACAGGAGGCCGCGCCCGCTTTGCCGATGAAGCTGGATATTTCCGTCCGGCCCATCGAGCCGAAGGGCAACCTTGTGGGCTTTGCCAGCCTGAAAATCAACGACAGCTTTGTAATTGACGATTTCAAAGTTGCCGAATGAGCGAGAACACCCCGGCGTTCCATGCCGCCGGGGATGTTCCCACCTGACAGCCGGTGCCGGCGATGATCGGTCTTTGTCCGGCTACCTCGTCCACGGCGATTTTCATCAGCTGCTTGCGCTGGGCCAGATTCATCCGGGCGTATTCCCCGGTGCCCGCGCCCACGCCTAAGGCGTGGCAGCCTGCTTTTATGTAAAAATCCAGGGTTTGGCGGAAAACCTTTTCATTGATGGAAAAATCATCATTAAAGGGCGTGATCATCGCAGGAATAACACCAAAGGGTTTGTACATTTTATCAACCTCCTAAATGATAATGGCCGGCGGAATGCACGGTACGGTTTTCTTGAACCGGATTGTTTACTTGTATGACCTCATATTTCTTTAGTTCGTTGTCTTACAACATGGTATCATATTCTTCCCTTTTTTGCAAGGGGTTATTTTAAATGTTTAGCTGAATCTTTACCAAAATAATAATATCTCTAATGCGGTACGGAACTGCCAAAAACCACTCCCCTTTTTTTCTGTTATCTTGCGCTTTTCTTTAAAATAAGATATGATATGATAAATTATATCTCTTGTGTTACAACATACCTTTAAGGAGAAAATGTTTATGCCGGAGGCAAAACACAGACAAAGCAGTTTCGTAAAAATTTCCAATGAAATTATGCATTATGCGATGGAAAAAGACTTAAAGACTGGCGATAGACTCCCGACGGAACAGAATCTGGCGGAGCTCTTCGGCGTGAGCCGTACCTCGATCCGTGAGGCTATCACTTTTCTGGCGGCCAAAGACCATGTGGAAACGAAACACGGGAAAGGCACTTTTTTGCTGCACAACGCGAAAGATATGAGCCTATCCAATATCAATGAGATCCTGGACGCCTGTTCCTTCGCGGATTTGATGGAATTGCGGCTGATGCTGGAAACCTGGGGGGCCCGTCTGGCGGCGCAGCGGGCGACCAGAGAGCAGATCAAAGCAATCGAGCAGGCGATCGGGGAGACCGAGGCCTGCGAGGATGACGAGACGGCGTATTTTTACAGCGATTTGGCCTTCCATGCCAGCGTGGCCAGGGCCTCGAACAACCAGTTTATCGTCACGGTGATCGGTATCCTTTTTAAAGAGTTGGAGAGGCAGAGCTATCGGGTAAAGGTCCTTACCTGGCTAACCCGTGAATCCACCATTTCTGAAATGAAAAAGACGGTTGCCGCCATCAAAAAGAAGGATTCGTCCGCAGCCGGGAAAAGCATGGAACGTCACATCATGGAAATTAACGAGCTTACCGCCAAAAATCATTTGAAGCTCTAGACACTTGCCGCTTCCTACGCCTGCGCTTCGAGAGTTATTCTGCGCAGTGCTCCGTGCCCAGATTCGCTTTGGCCATAACAAAAACTTGGGGTATCGTACTTCTGTACGATACCCCAAGTTTTTGTTATGCTGCCATATGGTCAAATGGGAGGGGCTGCGGCTGCGTTCACATGTCCGCCAGGGATTGCCGCCTGGTTACGCCGGGCTGCCGGCCTAAACGCCTTCCCAGGGAACAAACCGCGGCATATCCAGGCCGAACTGCATCAGTACCTTGCCCAATACATGGGTAACTTGCGCCTCCAGGGTAGCGGCATGATTATAAAAAGTTAACATCGGCGGGACGATCACGCAGCCACTTGTAGCCGCTGTCAGCATATTTCTAATATGGATGCTGCTCATGGGCATTTCCCGGGGAACCAGCACCACCCGTCGGCTTTCCTTGAGGCAGACCCCTGCCGCCCGGATCAACAGATTCACTTCAAAACCGTTGGCCACGGCGGAAAGCGTCTTCATGCTGCAGGGACAAATGATCATGCCGTCGGTTTTAAAGGAGCCGCTGGAAATGCTGGCCGCCATATTGTGAATCGCATGGTAATGATCAGCCAGCGCGATGATCTGATGATAATCCATGCCCATCTCATGTTCAAAATTATCGGCCGCGCTCTCCGAAATGACCAAATGCGTTTCGCAGTTCTCCATCTGTTGTAAAACCTGTAAAAGCCGGTAGCCCATCAGTACGCCACTGGCTCCCGATATTCCCACTATCAGTCGCATAAAAACCTCCTTGGCTGCTGGACGGGGCCGCTCTCCGCAGCGCTTTCCACCGATTTTCCGGCAGAAGGCGTCCATAGTTCATGATAAAACAAAAAAGGCCGATGCGCAATCCCTTTTTATGATTTCTGCTCAGAGTTACAATCCGCCGGTTGATCAACAAGATCCGGCAAGGCCGCCTGAGTTTCATGCCCAATGACCATTCTTTTCTTCCAGGATCCCTTGTACTCGCCCGTTTCCATATCGTGACACCAAACGCTTCCTGCGGTAATATAAGGCCCTGCATCGCCGCTGTGGCGGGTAACGATCGGGAGAATCCCCAGATCCATCGTGTCGCCGGTGACTGTCCGCCACTTGCTTCCTCATTTTCTCGACCAGTTCCATTAGGGCCATGGCGTCAAAAAAGCCCCGCCGCCGCTGAAACTCAGCGGCGGCGGGGCTTTTTTTATTTTCAGGCAGTTCATCCATACGGCGGCAGTGCTATAGTAAAAACATTACCTTGACAGTCATAGTAGTATGATGTATAATGCCGATGTGAGGTGACGACATGGGCGAGAACAAAATCACATCCGACCTGTTGCGCGGACATACCGATACGATGATTTTACGGCTTTTATCCGAAGCGGACCGCTACGGCTACGAAATCGTCAAGCTGATTGCCGAGCGCTCGGGCGGCGAGTATGAATTGAAGGAAGCCACCATGTATTCCAGCGTCCGGCGGCTGGAGGCCGACGGAGATATCGCGTGGTATTGGGGCGACGAATCCCAGGGCGGGCGGCGCAAATATTTCCGGATTACCGAAAAGGGCCGGGCCACTTACGCCGGCAACAAAAGCAACTGGGAGTACGCCAAGCGCGTGCTCGAAAAATTATTGTGAGGAGAATTGAGCCATGAACGAGAAATTGAACGATTACTTGGCTAGCGTTTTTGCCCCCTACGATGGGTTGAAAAGCGTCGCCGAACTAAAGGCCGACCTGCTCGCGGATTTACAGGAACGCTACGATGAACTCAAAGCCGGGGGCAGGGACGATGAAACGGCTTTTCAGATGACCGTCGACGGCATCGGCGACATTGAGCAAACGGTACGGGAGGTCGCCGGCCTTTCCCGTTCGCTGGAGCGGCAATTGTTGATCAACTTCAGCGCGGGCAACCTGCCGAAGAGCGACTTTGCGGGCGTTACCGCGCGCAACGCAAAATTTGAAGCGAGCGCACTGCGGGGCTCCGACTTTTCCGGCGCGGACCTGACCGGCAGCTCATTCAAGGCCAGCGACGTGCGGGAAGCCACTTTCGACGGCGCAAATCTGACGGACTGCAGCTTTTACGCGCTGGATCTGGCGGGCGCGGGCTTCCATCGTTCCATCCTTGTACGCACGAATTTCAGCACGTCGGAACTGGCCGGGGCCAAATTCATCGATGCAACGCTGACCGACGTCAGCCTGACCGTGTGCGACCTGAGAAAAACGATCTTTGAGAACTGTATGTTCGACGGCGTGGACTTTATGTTTTCCGACCTGACGGGGCTATGTCTTGACGGGCAGACCTTTATCGGCGTCAAGTTTGACAATGCGGCGCTGAACGAAGTTACCTTTAGGGGCGCGACGCTGAAAAATGTCTCTTTTCGCGCAAAACATGCCTTGACGAATAAATATTACCGTGCCCTCAAAACCATCCGCTTTGACGGAGCCAGGATGGATAAGCTGACCTACGCCGCGCTCAAATGCCTGGGAGCCGATTTGTCAGAGGTCACGGTTATTTAGGGAGTGGAGAAGATGCCAAACACAGCCATCCAAGTGAAAGGGCTGCAAAAATCCTACAAGAAGCTTCACGTCCTCAAAGGCGTGGATTTCCAGGTGGAGCAGGGCAGTATTTTCGCCCTGCTGGGCGGGAACGGCGCGGGCAAGACCACGATAGTCAAAATCCTCGCCACGCTGCTGAAACCGGATGGAGGAACCGCCGCCGTCAACGGCTTCGATGTGGCGTCGGAGCCCGACGGCGTGCGGCAGTCGATCAGCCTGACCGGGCAGTTTGCCGCGGTGGACGAGATTTTGACCGGGCGGGAAAACCTCATGATGATCGCCAGGCTACGGCACCTCAAAAATCCGCGCCACGTTGCCGACGATCTGCTGAACCGCTTCGGCCTGGCTGGCGCCGCCGACCGCAGGGTTTCCACCTATTCGGGCGGCATGCGCCGCAGGCTCGACATCGCCATGAGCCTGGTGGGCGAACCGCAGCTCCTCTTTCTCGACGAGCCCACGGCCGGGCTGGACCCCGAGGCGCGCATCGAGGTGTGGAAAATGGTCAAGGAGCTTGCCGGCCATGGCACGACGGTATTCCTGACCACGCAGTATTTGGAGGAAGCCGAGCAGCTGGCGGACCGGATCGCCATTCTGCACGGAGGCAGGATTATCGCCGGCGGCACGCTCGCGGAACTGAAAAAGCTGTTCCCGCCCGCACGGGTGGAGTATGTTGAAAAACAGCCCACATTGGAGGAGATATTCCTCGCCATCGTCGGCTCCGGGGGCCCCGCGCGGCAGGCCGCGCGGGATGGCAAAAAGGAGGCCCGGTAAATGGCGGCGACCAGGAGACGCTTTTTCAGCGACATGAGCGTGATGCTGGGCCGGTCCCTGCGCCATATTTTCCGCAGCATGGACACCATCATCACCGTCACCCTCATGCCGATTGCGCTGATGCTGCTGTTCGTTTACGTGTTCGGCGGCGCGATCCACACCGGCACGGACAACTATGTGAACTACCTGTTGCCCGGCATCCTGCTGATCGCCATTGCCAGCGGCATCTCCTACACGGCTTTCCGCCTGTTTATGGATATGCGGCGCGGCGTCTTCGAACGGTTCCACGCCATGCCTATCGCGCGTTCGGCCGCGCTGTGGGGACATGTGCTGACCTCGCTGGTATCCAACGCGATTTCCGTTGCCGTCATCATTCTCGTAGCGCTGGTTATGGGCTTTCGTTCGCCGGCAGGGGTATGGTCATGGCTGGCCGCGGCCGGCATCCTCGCCCTGTTTACGCTGGCCTTGACCTGGGTCGCGGCCATTGCCGGGCTGTCGGCGAAATCGGTGGACGGCGCAGGCGCTTTTTCCTACCCGCTGATCTTCCTGCCCTTTATCAGCTCGGCGTTTGTGCCCACCGAACCGATGCCGGGGCCTGTGCGCGCCTTTGCCGAAAACCAGCCGGTCACCGCCATCGTTGAGGCGCTGCGCTCCCTGCTCGCAGGGCAACCTGTGGGCAATGATATTTGGCTCGCGCTGGCATGGTGCCTGGGGATTCTTCTCGTTGCGTATATCTTCGCCATGAGGGCTTATAAACGCAGGTCGGCATAAAGCGATGATAGAGCAATACCGGTACCGGCAACGGCTTTGCAAATGAAGCTGCAACCGAAATAAATGAGCACGCCGCCCAAGACAATGATAATCGCCGCGTACAGCTTTTCATTGATAAATCTGCGTGATTTTCCGATCACCGTTGAGATCAGGCCGTACCAGAAAAAATCGATTAAGATATGGCCGGCGTAAAATAGCACCACTCCCGCTACGCCCCATGATTTATAGGCCTGGAGCAGAAAGCCCAGGCCGATCACCGCCCACCACAGCACGCAATAGGGGTTGGCGGCGCTTATCACAAAGCCTGCCAGGACCATGCTTTTGGAATTGTCTTTCTTATCGTCCAGTTCTATTTTAATTTTTTTGTTTAGCGCTTTGACGATCATGTCGATGCCCATATAGACGAGCAGACAGCCTCCGACCGTCCCGATGGCGGCCTGCGCGGCAGCGGACTGCAGAATCATATCGAAACCCAAAAAGATCAGGACAATAAAAAGCATTTCCAGCAGCGCATGGCCGATGATGATAATAAAGCCGGAACGCGGGCCGTTATTCAGCGCTTGCCTGATGGTATAAGTAAGCAGAGGCCCCGGCATGACGGTGCCTGAAAAAGCGACGGCCATTGACGACAAAAAGATTGCGACCATGCAGCCATACCTCACAGCATATAATTATATAATTGTAGCATTTTAAGCGTTAATTCACAATAAATTTTACAGATTTCGCAGAGGAAAACGAAAATTGCAGGCAGCGGGGGATTCTGCCAGCCTTGACGCAGGGGCCGGGCCGCATATAGATAATTTTTATGCCGTCGCTGATTTTATCGGCAGGTTTCTAAAGTTTACTATAGAAAAGAGGCATAAAACCGCCGGCGGCCGTTGCTTCGGGGAAACGTTGCCGCCGGCAGCAACCTCATGCATAAAGGAGTGCCAGAAATGAAGATCAGCGAATTCAGCGAGCAGTTTGGCCTGTCCCCGGAAACAGTGAGGTTTTATGTGAATAAAGGGCTGCTGGTGCCCTTGTCCGTCAACGGCCGCTACAGCTTTTCCGGCCAGGACGTATCGGATATGGAACAAATACTCAAACTGAAAGGCTGGCGTTTCAGTTTGGCCGATATCCATCGGATCATTTCGTTGAAACGCCTCAGCAACCTGGACAGCGCCGAGGAATTGCGCGATTATATCAATATTCTCAAAAAGCAGAGAAAACTGCTGATCCGGGAAAAGGGCGAGCTGGAGGCCGTTATTTCCAGCCTGCGCTACGAAATCGCCACCGCTTCCGGCAAGCATACCGGGGCGCCGCCCCGCGTCAGCGGCGTGCCGCTGCTCTTTCTTCCCTATCTGGCTTGCCCCCATTGCCAGGGCAAACTGAGTGTGCAGAACTGCCATATCGAGCAGGAACAGATCATCTCCGGTATCCTGGCCTGCTCCTGCGGCTATACCGCTTCCATCCAGAACGGGATCATCCTGGGAGAGCAGGGGGAGGTCAGCATTTACGACGGGCCGGACCTGGAGCGCAACTGCTACCGCATGATGAGCCCGAGCCTGATCACCCTGATGCAGAAGGATTACCTCTGGATGCTGAGCCGGCTCTCGCAATGCGAAACCAGCGGCAAGCTGATCCTGGAGGATTTCATCAACGACTATTGCTTCTGCCACGCCAATTTCGAGTTCCTGGACCCCAACGCCCTCTATATCCTCTCCGATAAATTCCCGGAGATCGTCTCCATGTACAAGGGATTGATCGACCGCATGAATCTGCCCCATCAGATCCTCTATATCGCCGCGGGCAGCCATCTGCTGCCCCTGAAAGAGCGATGCGTGGATATCTATATTGATCTGGCCTGCAACGAGTACGCCATTTTCAAGCCCGGCTATTCCACCGACCCGCTGGCCCGCCATTTCCACGGCGAGACCAGGGCCATCGGCTCCTTCTGGTATATGGACCCGCGCTGCTCCACCCGGCGGGAGCTGCAAAAGCAATACCCGGAAAACTGGGAGCATAATTTCGATCTGCCCTATTTCAAAAAATATCTCAGCCAGCGCTGGCGGGAGGTCAAAGAGCTGGAGGATATCGGCTTTATCACCGACCCGGGGGCGGAGGATTCCTTCTCCTACCATGCGAACGGCGATAAGCTGTTTTTGCTCTCCTATTTCACGGCTGGGCTGAGCAGGGATAAATAGGGAGCCGCCCCGGCTGCCTGCCGATTTTGTCGGGGAATTTTCTATAGTAAGGTAGAGAAAACCCCCGCCAGCCTTCCGTGAAAGGGCAAACAAACACCGTAGTGTAAAAAGTTTGAATATTTCAAGAAATTACCCTCTTGTAATCTACCGGGGTACATTTTGTATACTTACAACTGAATATAGTTGAACAGGAAGGGGGGTGGAGCCTGTGGTGCCGTGGTGGATGTGGTTCATCTTTTTCCTGCCGCTGTGGAGCAGCATTGTCGTCGCCTATCTCTACTACAAGAAAGCACATATCTAGGAGGTGAGACTACATGACGCTTAGCATCACCATTTTGTCGTCTATTTGATCACGCTGATCGCCATCGGCGTGGTCACCTATTTGCGCACGAAATCCTATTCCGATTATAACTTAGCCGGCCGCAGCAACAACAAATGGGTGACGGCTTTGTCCGCCGAATCCTCGGATATGAGCGGCTGGCTGCTGATGGGCCTGCCCGGCGCCGCCTATGCCGCCGGTTTCTCTTCCATCTGGATTCTCATCGGTCTCATATTCGGCACCATGTTCAACTGGATCTTTGCCGCCAACCGTCTGCGCATCGCCTCGGAAAGCTTTAACGCCTTTTCCATCACCGAGTATTTTGAGAAACGAGTCAACGATAAGAAAGGCTCCGTGGCCCTGGTTTCCGGTATCGCTATCATCATCATCATGATTATCAATTCCTCCGCGGAGATCATCGGCAGCGGCAAGCTGCTCAACGCCACCTTCGGCATGGATTACAGCGTGGGCATCGTGGTGGGGCTGGTGATCGTGGTCTTGTACACTTTTCTGGGAGGCTATATGGCGGTGAGCTGGAGCAATCTCTTCCAGGGCACCATCATGTTCTTCGCCCTGCTGCTGGTGCCCGTCGCGGTGATCGTCAAGGTGGGCGGCCTGGGCGGAATGGTGGACAGCATCTACCAGTCCATGCCCACCTTCTTCCAGTTCTGCAACGGCGAGACCGGCTTTACCGCCGCGTCGATCATTCTCAGCGGTTTCGGCGTGGGCATCTGCTATTTCGGCGTGGTGCATGTGCTGACCTGCTTCATGGCCATCAAGAAAAGTTCGGAGATCAAAGACAGCACCTTGATCGCCACCGTCTGGGTTTCGCTTACCTGCTTTGGCGCCGTGATCATCGGTATGCTGGGCGCCTATATCTTCCCCACCATTGCAGACCCTGAACAGGTGTTTTTCGCCATGGGCAGAGAATTCTTCCCGCCCTCCCTGCTGGGCCTGTTCGCCGCGGCGGTGATGGCCGCCATTCTCTCCTCGGTCAGCGCCTACATCATCGTGGCGGCCGCCGCCTTCGGCGCCAATATTTACCGCAGGCTGTCCAAACAGGGCGGCGACGAAAAGAAGGTGGTGCGCCTGCAGCGCATCGCGGTTATCGTTATCGCGCTGCTGGCCTTTCTGATGTCGCTGGAGCCGGACGTGGTATTCTCCGTGGCGCTGTTGGCCACCGCCGGGCTGGGCTCCTGCTTCGGCCCGCTGGTGATGTTCAGCCTCTACACCAACAAGGTCAACAGAAAAGGCGCCATCGCCAGCGTCGTGGTGGGCCTGGTCACGGTGATCGTCTGGTACTACAGCGGCCTGTCCAGCTATATCTATGAAGCGATTCCCGGTATGTTCATCAGCACCATCGTGCTGCTGGCAGTGTCCAAAGCCACCGGCGGCCCTGACGAGGAAACCACCAAAGGCTTTAACGAGTTCATCACCAAGCTTAAAACCATCAAAGGAGCGAACTAAATGTCCCGGCTATTCATCCCCACCGACCGGGTGGGACTGGTATCCCTGCAAGAAAGCATCAGCGCCACGGTCACGGCCATCAACGATTTGCTGAAACGGCAGGTGGAAGTAGGCTGGCATACCAACCGCCTGTTCCTGGAAAGCACGCCGCTGTGGCCGGAAGGCCATTGGTATCAATGCGGTTATTCTGTGGAGGATCACGCGGCCAACCGGGAGGTACTGGACCGATATCAGCTGCGCTACGAAGCGCTGGCAAGCCTGCCGCCCGCGGATTACCAGCCCCGCCCGGTGAAAATAGCCCTTTACGACGGGCGCGGAGCGGACCGGGAGTTTTCCAACCCGCTGACGGAAGTCCTGGAGATGGGCGGCTTTGGCTACGACTATGTGGACGACGGGCAGATCCGCGGCGGCCGGCTGGGGGAGTATGATATCCTGATCGTGCCCGGCAGCCCGGACGCCGGCGAATGCTATTACGCCGGCCTGGGAGATTTAGGCTTGGAACGCATCCGCCAATTCATCGCCGGGCGCGGGCATTATCTGGGCGTCTGCGGCGGCGCCTATCTGCCGCTGACCTCCTACAACAAGCTCAATCACTGCTGGCTCAACGCGGTGTCCGCCACGGAGGAGCAGGATCTGGATTACTGGCGCACCGGCAGCGGTTTTGTGCGCTGCCGCATTGACGACAACGAGCATCCCGTCTTCTGCGGCATGGTGGCCGGCGTTACCAATTCCATCAACATCGTTTACTGGGAAGGCCCGGCCATTAAGCTGATGGGGGCCGGGGTCAAACAGCTGGCTCATTTCGAATCCCTGCTCTGCTCCGGCGCCGGCCCCTTGCGCCCCTATTGGGATATGCAGGACAACGCGCCGGCCATCGACGCTGTCAGCAACTGGTACAATCCCCTTACCCAGCAGACCTTCGACCGCCTGATGCGCAACAGATGCGCGATCGGCGAGGGCGAATACGAGGGGCATAAGATCCTGATGTTCTCCCCCCATCCGGAGATGGGCAATATCGGTTACGGTCCGCGCAAGGACAGTCTCAATTTCCTGTTGATCTATAACAGCCTCTTCTATCTGTCGGCGCAATAGTGTGATCCAAAATTGGAAAAGAGGGAAACCGCCCGCGGGCGGTTTCCCTCTTTTCCGGAGCGGCTTTCAAGACGCGGCGGGGCGGCAAAGCCGGGCCCCAGGGCCGGAACCCGGACGGGGCCGGGCAAAACAACCGCAGCGCCGCGGAAGGGGCTTGGCCGCCGGCAGGTTTTGGGCGGATGATGTGGAATAAGGAAACCAATTCAGGGTTGGAAGGAGGCCGGAGCCATGCTGGAAATTCCCGAGACCGCCACCATTGCCGGACAACTGAACGAGATGGTGCGGGGCAAAACCATCGGCAGGGTTATCGCCAACGCCTCCCCCCACAAGCTGGCGTTTTATTATGGCGACCCGGCGGCCTATAGCGAACTGCTCGGCGGGCAGACCGTGGGCGACAGCGCCGGCATCGGCGCCCTGGTGGAAATAACGGCCGGCAGCCGGCGTATCGTCTGCGGCGACGGCACGAATCTGCGCTACTATGAAGACGCAGACCAGGCGCCGGCCAGGCATCAGCTGTTGATCCGGTTCGAGGACGGCAGCGCCCTGGCGGCCGCGGTGCAGATGTACGGCACGCTGCTGGCGTTCCCGGAGGGAGCGCCGCAAAGCAACTACTACCGGGCGGCCAAGGAAAAGCCGTTGCCGCTCAGCAGCGCTTTTGACCGGGCCTACTTTGACGCGCTGTACAGCGAAGACTGCGGCAAACTGTCGGCCAAGGCCTTTTTGGCCACGGAGCAGCGCATCCCGGGACTGGGCAACGGCGTGCTGCAGGATATCCTGTTTCAGGCCGGCGTCCATCCCCGGCGCAGGATGGGCACCCTGTCGGAGCGGGAGTATGGCAAGCTGTTCCGTTTTCTCAAGGAAACGCTGGCCGAAATGACGCGGCTGGGCGGGCGGGATACGGAAAAAGACCTGCTGGGCAACGCAGGCGGATACCGGACCCTCCTCAGCAGGCATACCGTGGGCCGGCCCTGCCCGGTCTGCGGCGCGGAAATCATGAAAGCCGCCTATCTGGGCGGCGCCGTGTACTGGTGTCCGGCCTGCCAGCCTCTTGACCGGGCCCATGATCCTGCTGCGGAGCGGGGTCCGCAGCCCTGAACACGCCCGGCAATGCGGTTTGCCTGCGGCGCGGCGTCTGTGGATGCCGACGATAACAGCCCCGGCGTGTTCTGGCCTGATTGCTGTTCCGCATTGGACCGCGCCGGAGCAAAAGATCACCCGTCAGGAGATGTTCACCCTGCTCTATAACGCCTTGAGGCCGTAGCGGTTAAGCTGCGGCCTTAGTTAGCGGCGGTTATTTTGTTCCCGTGCGCCGTTATCCCTGCAGGTTTTCCTTATAGCGATCGATGATCGACCGCAGCTTTGAGGCATGCAGGCCCTCGTCTTCGGCAAACTTTTTAAAGACCTGTTTGATATCCTCTTCCTCAACGCGTTTGGAATACACCTCGAAGTCCCGGGTCAGTTCCTTTGAATTTTCCCAGGCCCGCATCAGCCTGTCGTAAGTGGTCACGCTATCTTGATCCATATTGCCCTCCGTGATCGCGCCGCCCCTGTTCCGCTTGATCGGACCCAAGGGGCTGTTCTTCCGGTATGGGGTATAAATGCTCGTCTGCGCCGGTTCCGGTATCGTCCGCGGGCAGGTCCTGCCTCAGCCCTGTTGCGGAAGCAGGCCGGCCGTCATGGCGATCATCTAAACCCCGGCGGTTTTTCTCCGTTTTATCCATAGACCTCTCCTTTCTGGCATGATCTAAGTATGTTTAAAAAGGGATGGATTATGCATGCGGGCTTAAATGCGCGGGATAACGGACGCAACCCAAGGCCCTTTGCCGCCTGATACCGCCTCTCCGGCCGTAGAACATGGCCCGGCGGCTGTCCGCCCTTTTTGTTCAGGTTCAACGCTTGCCAGGATGTTCCGTCCATGATAAGATAGGCGTGTAGCAAATTCGGGGATGGCAGGCGCAGGTTGTTGAAGCTGAAAACAGCCGCAGACCAGGAGGGGAAATGCCAAGTCTTTTAAGCGTGCTGACGCGGGAACAGATCCGTCTGTTAAAGCCGGTACTGAACAGGATGAGCATCGAGAAGGCCCGCGCTTTCCAGGATGCCCTGGGCGAGCTGGGGGCGAAGTCGGTGGCCGGGCGGGTGGAATTTGAGCCGGCAACCCTGGCGGGCGTCGAGGCCTGCTTCGCGCTGCCGCTGAACGAGAAGGACAGCAGCCGGGCCCTCCTGTACTTGCACGGCGGCGGATTCGTGGCCGGGAATATGAAATATGCGCGGGGCTTTGCGGGCATACTGGCGGATAAGACGCGGCGGCGCGTTTTATCCGCGGCCTACCGCCTGTCGCCGGAGCATCCTTTTCCGGCGGCGCTGGACGACGCGCTGGCAGCCTACTGCTATCTGCTGGACCAAGGCTGGGAAGCCTGGCAGATCTCCTTCGTCGGGGAATCCGCGGGCGGCGGGCTGATCTTCAGCCTCTGCCTGAAGCTGAAACAGCTGGGCCTGCCGCTGCCCGCCAGCCTGGTGGGGCTTTCGCCCTGGGCGGACCTGACGCTAAGCGGCGCGTCTTACCGGACCAATGCCAGAAAGGACCCCACCCTGTGCGTAGAGGCGCTGCGTTGCTATGCCGCAGCCTATGCCCAAGGGCAGGAGCAAAGCCCGCTGGTCTCGCCCCTGTTCGGGGACCTGACGGGGCTGCCGCCTTCGCTGCTGCTGGCCGGGGGCAACGAGCTGCTGCTCTCCGACGCCGTAACGCTGACAGCGCGTCTCAAGGGCAGCGGCTGCGACTGCGTGCTGTGTGTGGAGAAAGGGCTGTGGCATGTGTACGCGCTGTTCAGAATACCCGAAGCGCGGCTGGCCATGAATCGGATCGCGGTTTTTTTGGAGTCTCAAAAGGGCGGGGCGCATGGATAAGCAGAAGAACTGGATGAAACTGGACAATGCGGCGAAGATCTACCCGGCGGCCAAGCGGCGCAACTGGAAAGCGCTGTTCCGCCTGTCCGCCACGCTGACGGAACCCATCGATCCCGTTGTCCTGGCCCAGGCGCAGCGGACCACGCTGGCGCGCTTCCCCAGTTTCGCGCTGAAGCTGAAACCCGGCGTATTCTGGTATTATCTGGAGCAAAACGAGGGCGGGCCGGCCGTCCGCCCGGACGGCGCCTATCCCTGCGCGCCCATGGAGTTCAAGGAAAACAACGGTTTTATGTTCCGCGTGCGCTATCATGAGCGGCGTATCGCCGTGGAGATCTTTCATGTGCTGACGGACGGCAGCGGGGGCTTATGCTTTTTGAAAACGCTGGTAGCCGAATACCTGCGCATCAAATACGGCGCGGTCATCCCGCGGAACGGCGAGATCCTGGACTGCTCCCTGCCTCCGCCTCCTGACGAAACGGAAGACGCGTATTTGAAATATTCCCGTAACGGCGCGCGGTCCAGACGGGAGCCGGACGCCTATTATTGGCGGGGCACGGACGAGCCCGACGGCTTTGTGCATATTATCACCGCCCTGATCCCGGTGGACGCGGCGCTGGCCAGCGCCAAGGAAAAGCAGGTGTCGCTGACGGAATATTTAACCGCCGCGCTGATCATGGCCATTGATAAGCTGCAGCGCCGCACCGTCCTCCAGGAGAAGCGGTACAAGCCGGTGAAGGTGTGCGTTCCCATCAACCTGCGCAGCTTCTACCCGACGAACACCATGCGCAACTTCGCCAGCTACGTTACGCCGGGCATCGACCCGCGCTACGGATTGTACAGCTTTGACGAGGTGTTGTCAGCGGTGCACCACTACATGCGCGCCGAGGTGACGGAAAAGCTGCTCAACGCCAAAATATCCACCAACGTGCGCAGCGAGAGCCGCAAGATGCTGCGCCTGACGCCGCTGTTTTTAAAAAACGTGGTGATGAAGCTGACCTTTTACCGGATGGGGGACCGCAAGTCCACCACCACCATCTCCAATTTGGGCGCGGTGCGGCTGCCGGAGGAGATGGCGCGCTTTGTGACGCGGATGGACTTCATCCTGGGCCCGCTCTCCCGCAACAAGGTGGTGTGCGGCGCCCTGTCCTATAACGGCCTGCTGACGCTCAACTTCACCCGCACCATCCAGGAGAGCCTGCTGGAGCGGGAATTCTTCCGCTACCTGGTGAAGCTGGGCATCCCGGTGAAGGTGGAGAGCAACGCCAGGGGATGAGCGCCTTCAGGCAATATTGATCAGGAGGGAGTGCTTGCTGATGTCATACTGTGTGAATTGCGGCGTGGAACTGGCGGACAGCGAGAAGCGCTGCCCTCTGTGCCGGGTGGAGGTCTTGAACTCCCAGTCGCCCTGGAAGGAGCCGACGGAGCGCCCTTATTCGCGCCATGTGGACAAGCTGATGAAGAAGATCGACCGGCGCTATTTCGCGGCCCTGGCCGGGCTGCTGCTGACCATCCCCTGCGTGATCACCATGCTGCTGGACATCATCTCCGACGGCAGGATCACCTGGTCCGCCTATGTGATCGGCGCGGTGGCGCTCGTCTATATCGTCGTCTGGCTGCCCTGTTATTTCAAAAAGCGCCACCCCCTGCTGTTCCTGACGGCGGACTGCGGGGCCGTGCTGCTGTACCTGCTGTTTATTGAGCGCATGAACGGCGGCGGCTGGTTTTGGGGCCTGGGCCTGCCGCTGGTGGCGGCGGCCAGCGCCTGCGTACTGGGCCTGGCTTTGCTGTTCATCAAAACGGGGTTCTCGGTACTGGTCAAAACAGGAGGCGTGCTGCTGGCCGTCGGCTTATTCGTGGTGGCTGCGGAAATCGTCATCCGTCTTTATCTATACGGGGCCGCCGGGCTGGCCTGGTCTTTATACGCGCTGATACCCTGCGCGGCCCTGGCCGCGGCAGCGCTGATGCTCGAACACCGCAAAAACTTTAAAGAATCGATCCGCCGCCGCCTTTTTTATTGAGACGGCAAAGAGCGGGCTTCTTTTTGGAAGCCCGCTCTTTTTCAGCTGAAGCGTCGGATGGAAAACTTGTATCCCTCCCAGCGGTCGGGCAACAGCTGCGTAGCCTGCCACTCACCGTCCACGAGCATATTTTCCTGCAGCAAAATATCGTAACCGTTGGTCAGCCGGACAAAGTCAAAGCGGTATTGCCGGCCGTTGCCGGCGGCATAAACATGAATCCACCCGTCCTGTTGCCCGATCTTTTCCACGGCGTCGATCAGCCGCAGATTTTCCCCATAAACAATGTTGACCAACGCTTCGGCGTCGTAGGACCAGCCGTGGTAGGGGGCGCACAGAAAATCTTCCGGCAGATAGTCGATGCGCTTGATCTTATAACCGCCCTCCCCGGTTTCTTCCACCGTCACGATCCCGTAATAATAGGCAAAATAGCTGCCCTGCCCGTTCCCATCCTGCTTGTTCCTGCCGGTGATCGTTTCGATCTCCACCATATAATATTGAAGATACGGCGGCGTTTCCGGCGGGGCGTAAGCCGGATATAAGGACAGCAGCGTGATATGGCCGATGCCCGCAAAGGACGCGATAAATTGCTCCAGGCTCATTTCGCTCCGGCTTTCCGGTGTCAACAGCTCGTAGGCGTACGGATAGGGCTGCGTCGCATCGCCGATGGTGCCGCAGCCGCCGGAATAGCCGCCCATATTCGCCGCGTTCTCCAAAATGCCGAAATAAGCAAGGATCACCTCTTCCGGCGTATGAAAAATTTCGCTGATCAAGGGGGGCTGGTGATCCGCTGTTTCGAAATCGGCATAAGCATAGGGGTTGGGGAGCGCCGGTTGTTTGGAAGGCCGGTGAAATTCCTCGTTAAGCAGGGCGCCGGTTGAGCCGGAAAGCGCCTGTACTCCCTGCTCCGGGCAGTCGGAGAAATGTATATTCCCCCCGGCGGTTTGCTGATCCGGCCCCTGGAACCAGCGGACGGCGGCAAAAGCGGCCACGCTGAGCGCCGCCATGCTCAGGCCGATGATCAGCAGCCGGTTTTTATTGAACCTGATGAACACGGCAATCCCCCCTTACCATAAGATATGAATCAGTAAGGCGCCGTATCACAGGACCTCCCGCCGGAGCTGGCGGGAGGTCCTTGCGTATCATGGGTTTATTGCCGGGGGCGGCGGTAGCGGCGGGCCGGGCGGGCCGGCTTACTGAAAAAACCGTTTGATTTCAATTGCTGCGTTTTCAGCGGAGTCCGAACCGTGGATCAGGTTCTCCGAGGTGCAGAAGGCGTAGTCGCCGCGGATGGTGCCGGCCGCCGCTTCCTCAAATTTGGTGGCGCCCATCAGGATGCGCAGGCCCTTTACGGCGTTTTCCCCTTCCACGATCATGGCCAGCACCGGCCCTGAGGTCATATAATCCATGATGTCAGGGAAAAAGGAGCGGTCCGCGATATGCGCGTAATGCTCACGGACAATTTGCCCGTCCAGTCTCAGCATTTTCGCGTCGATAATCCGGTAGCCCTTTTTTTCGATTCTCGCTATCACTTCGCCCATGAGGCCCCGTTTCAGGCAATCCGGCTTCAGCATCACATAAGTTCTTTCAACAGCCATATTGTTTCCCCTTTCCTGTCGGCCAATTAAGATCAAAAGCGCCGTATCGTCGCGGCAACAGCGTAGCATATCGCTGATTATACCATTTATATTTTAAAAAAATCAATACCTTTCCCGGGAGCGAACCTCCCATGCCCGGGAATATGCCCGGCTGCTGCGTGATCGGCCCGCCTGAAACAGGCGGGCTTTTTGCACCAATACCGCAGACAGGCATAAAATAAATCAGGGAAACGCCGTCTTCTACGTCTCCTTAAAATTATGCCGGGAGGAAATTGGATGGTCACGATCAGCCTGTGTATGATCGTCCGCAATGAGGAGGACGTATTGGCCCGCTGTTTGGATAGCGTCTGCCAGGCTGTGGACGAAATAATCATCGTTGACACCGGCTCCACGGATCAAACCAAGCGCATCGCCGCTACCTACACGGACCGGATTTTGGACTTTGACTGGATCGACGATTTCGCCGCCGCCCGCAACCATGCTTTTGCCCAGGCGCGGATGGATTACATCTTATGGCTGGACGCGGACGATGTGCTGCCAAAAGAAAGCATGCCGGCATTAAAGCGGCTGAAAGCGGAGCTGGACCCTGCCGTCTCCGTGGTGATGATGCCCTATCATGCCGCTTTCGATGCCCAGGGCCGGCCGCTGTTCGTCTACCCGCGGGAGCGGCTGATCAAAAATCACGCCGGCTTTGTTTGGGAAGGCGCGGTGCACGAGGTGATCACGCCCCGGGACCGGGTCCTGCATAGCGATATTGTGATCGAACACCGGAAGGTGAAAGCCGGGGACCCGGACCGGAATCTGCGTATTTTTGAACAACAGCGGGCCGCGGGGAAGCGGCTGGGCCCGCGCCAGCACTATTATTATGCCCGGGAGCTGCATTATCATCAGCGTTACGCGGAGGCGGCCGCGGCCTTTGCCGATTTTCTCAGCATGCCCGGCGGCTGGCTGGAAAACCGTATGGAGGCCTACCGGCTGCTTGCTTTCTGCCTGGAGCGGCAGGGCAAGACGGAGGAAGCTGTTTCCGCGCTGCTGCGGAGCCTGCTGGAGGACGCGCCCCGGGCAGAGATCTGCTGCGATATCGGCAGGCATCTGCTGAACCGCGGCAGGCTGAAGGCGGCCGTATTCTGGTACGAGGCCGCGGCGGCCTGCCAGCCCGATCTGAAAAGCGGGGGTTTTGTTGACCTGGATTGCTATCATTACATCCCCTATGTGCAGCTTTGCGTCTGCCATTACCGTTTGGGCCAGCGGGAGCGGGCGGAGCATTATCACCGGCTGGCCGAGTCCATCCATCCGGAAGCGCCGGCGGTGATCTATAACCGCCGGTTCTTTGCCTGAAACCTGTCAGCACATTTGCTGGTCCCCCGTATATACTGGCTATGTATATCCTTTATCCTTCAACCATGTCCACAGATTGTGAAAGGAGTGAATATCTGGTGCCCAGAGAAAGATACTGCAACGAGAACATCTTCCTCAGCAATGAAGTGCGCAGAACACGTTCCCCTTACTATGATCCCGATCCGGATTCCTCCCCGGACGCTTCGCCGGATGCTTATCCAGATGCTTATCCGGATGTTTCCCCGGAACTGTCTCCGGATTTTTATCCGGATGACTGTCCGGACCCTTGCTATGACTTCTGTCCCGAAGTGAGATGCAGGCCTGATTGCGGCAGGATGCGTTGGTGCTGCCTGCCCGGTCCCCCCGGGCCTCCCGGACGTCCCGGACCCAGGGGGCCCCAGGGTCCCGCCGGTCCCGCCGGTCCCGCCGGCCAGCAGGGCATTCAGGGCCCCACCGGATCTGCGGGAGCGCAAGGCGCTCAGGGCATTCAGGGCCCCACCGGATCTGCGGGAGCGCAAGGCGCTCAGGGCATTCAGGGCCCCATCGGACCTACCGGTCCGCAAGGCGTTCAAGGCGTACAGGGTATTCAGGGGCCCATCGGGCCTACCGGCGCCCAGGGCGTGCAGGGCGTTCAAGGCATTCAGGGCCCTGCCGGGCCTGCGGGAGCGCAGGGTATCCAGGGCCCTGCCGGGCCTGCGGGAGCGCAGGGTATCCAAGGCCCTGCCGGGCCTACCGGGCCTGAGGGCGCGTCAGGCATCAGCTCTGCGATCCATATGCTTTTAATGGATTATTCCGAAGAGGTTTTGGAGCCCCTGGTAAATGTGCCCTTTGATGTTCTTTATGAAATCGAAGGCACCGATATCTCATATACCATTGGCACCGGGGTGTTCAATCTGGCCGCCAATAAATTGTATTATGTGAGCTGGTGGGTTGCGATGAATTCCGGCAGTCCGCCCGATACGGTTTTCACCCTGATACTGGACGGAGCGGCCGGTCCCTCCGGGGTCAACGCTATGCTCCAGGGGCAGGTCTGCGGCAGCGCCTTGATCCGCTCCGGGGAGACGGGCTCCACACTGTCGCTGGCCAAAACCACCGGGTCTGCTACAACATTGGCTACAGCGTCGCCGCAGGCCAGCATTGTGATTATCTCCCTTACCTCCTGAGCGAACCAAGAGAGCGCGAAACTGAAATCAGCCTTACCAGGCGGCGCAAAGCCCCGCTTTCCCTTACTGAAAGCGGGGCTTGTTGTCGTTGCACCATCTGAACAGCCGCCGGGTCCGCGGCCCCGGCCGGCTTAAATCCCGGGCCATACTTTGTGCCGGCCAGGATAGGCAGGCGGCTGTTCATCCTCTACGGCAAGGCGCGGGGACAGATCATCAGCCGCCGGAAGCGCGGCCGCTTAAATCTTGCGTCTGCCTTTTGCTCTTGCGCTTTAACCTGTCGGTTATACTCATTTTGCCGATCATCTCCCGCGCCAACTGATCCAGCTCGCTATGTTCCCGATAATCGGCAGGCGCGATGAAATCCACCCGGTTATGTTTCAGCAAATCGCTGACCTTCTCTTTTTCTCCTTCCCGGTAAACGGCAACGGAATAGCCGCCGTTGGCTTTCACCAGCTTCATGCAGGGGACGTCCGTCAGCCCGTCGCCGATATAGATCATATTCCTGAAGGGCACCGGCCGCTCGTCCTCCGGGGTGTATTTGTTCAGGTCGTCGTCGTTGGAGAGATCGAGGATGCCTTTGTTGATGCGGAATAAAAACTGGGTCTTGGTGGTGTAGTTCACCGCGTTTTTGGGCCAGCAGGCCACATTGTTGACATTGTAAAAGAATTCGCAGGCAAACACCTGGCGGAAACAGTGGAAAATGCTGGAGCCCTCGATAATCTCCCCGAGTCCGGAGGAGATGATATAGTGCTCGATGAATGCCCCCAGTTCCTCGCCCAGCCGGTTGATCCTGGAAAACCAGTCTTCCACGCCGGGATAGAACTGCAAATCCCGGCCCAGGGCCACAAAATCCTCCCGCCGGATCGGCTGGTCCGCCGTATCGGCCTTCTTCAGCATCAGATACATGTAGGAAAGGACGCGGTCCATCTTTTTCTCCCGGGCCAGGGTATCGGCCTCGCGCCAAAAAACCTCCGGGGCCAGGCCCACGTTGGGGATGAACGTGTATTCCTGCATATCCTTGGTGCAGAGCGTTTTATCAAAATCGTACAGTAATGCCAAAACAGGCCGTTCTTGCTCCATATGGCGCTCCTATGCATTGTCTTCCCAACTATGGACAGGGCTTGGCCTTCCCCCGGTCGTCCGCGGGGAAGGGGCTGACGGACAGCGCCGCAGGGCCTAAATATAGAACATGACGGCCCGCGCCTGCCGCTGCCTTTCCGTTTCAGCCAGCAGATCTTCCAGGGTGACGCCGCTCAAGGCGCTTTGCACCGTTTGGTCCAGCACGCCGAAAGCGGCGGTTTGCATGGCCCCCTCGATATCCGGCGCTTTCTCCGGCACCGTGTGTTCGGTTTTTGCGAACAGCGAGCTTTCCACAGCCGTCAGCACATCCCAGACCGTGATGTCCCCGGGGGCCCGGGCCAGGCGGTAGCCGCCCTGAATGCCCTTGGCCGAATTGACCAATCCGCCGTGCTTCAGCAGAGAGAAGACCTGTTCCAAATAGATTTTGGATATGCCGAGCTCATCGGAAAGGCTGATCACCGCCACCTGCCCGCCGCTCTGATACCGCTGCGCCAGATAAATCAGGGAAGCCAGGGCGTAACGCCCTTTGGCGGAAATTCTCATTTTCTGACCCCGCCTTGCTGAAAGTCCTGTACAAATCATAAGGCGAAACCGCCGGCCTGTCAATGGTATACTAAACATATATAACAAATAATATTTTTGCCGAACCCCTTGACAAACGCTGGCCCGGGGAGTATGCTAATATCATATTAAACATATATGAATTATAAATTAATGCTAAGGAGGCCGTCAACATGTCCAAGATTTATCAAAGCCTTACCGACCTGATCGGCAACACGCCCCTGCTGGAACTGGCCAATTATGGGAGAAAGCTGGGGCTGTCCGCCCCGATCATCGGCAAGCTGGAGTATTTCAATCCGGCGGGCAGCGTCAAGGACCGGATCGCCAAGGCCATGATCGAAGACGCCGAGGCCAAGGGACTGCTCAATCCGGAATCCGTCATTATCGAACCCACCAGCGGCAACACCGGCATCGGCCTGGCCTCGGTGGCCGCGGCCCGGGGCTACCGGATTATCCTCACCATGCCGGAAACCATGAGCGTGGAGCGCCGGAACCTGCTCAAAGCCTATGGCGCGGAGCTGGTGCTGACCGAGGGGGCCAAGGGGATGCCGGGAGCCATCGCCAAGGCCGACGAGCTGGCTAAAGCAATACCCCATGCCTTTATTCCCGGCCAGTTCGTCAACCCGGCCAATCCGGAGATACACCGGCAGACCACCGGCCCGGAGATTTGGGAGGATACCGGCGGCAGAGTGGATCTCCTGGTATGCGGCGTCGGTACCGGCGGCACCATCACCGGCGCGGGCGAATTCCTGAAAGCCCAAAACCCGGACATCAGGATTATCGCCGTGGAGCCCGACGATTCCCCGGTGCTGTCCGAGGGCAAAGCCGGCCCCCATAAGATCCAGGGCATCGGCGCGGGATTTGTCCCGGACATCCTCAACACCGGCATCTATGATGAAATCATCCGCGTGACCAATGAGGACGCTTTCGCCGCCGGCAGGGAATTATCCAAAACCGAAGGTCTGTTGGTGGGCATCTCCTCCGGCGCCGCGGTTTGGGCAGCCACCCGGCTGGCCCGGCGTCCGGAAAACGCCGGCAAGGTGATCGTGGTCATCCTGCCGGATACCGGCGAACGCTATCTCTCCACGCCGCTGTTCTCCGAGTAACATGCCAGCCTCCCCCGGCAAAGGAGCCCTCTTCAGGGGCTCCTTTGTTATGGAAAAGCAGAAAAGGTTTGACGATCCGCGGCGGAGGCAGTATAATATTACTATATCTATAGGACTTGTGAGCTTTTTTAGGAACGGCGGCCATGCGGTTTATTCCCGGCGACAGCACGGATGTTTATTATAATCTGGCTTTGGAAGAATATGTGCTGAACGAGCTAAAGGGCGACAGCTATTTTTTGCTGTGGGTGAACGACCCTTGCGTTGTCGCCGGCAGGCACCAGAATATGTTTGCGGAAATCAACAGCCGGGAGCTGGAACAGCGGGGCATCCCGGCCGCGCGGCGGAATTCCGGCGGCGGCGCTGTGTACCATGACCGGGGCAATCTCAACTATTCCTTCATCACCGATCACGACCCGGAATCCTTTGCCGGCTACGACCCGTTCCTCAATCCGCTGGTCAAAGCCTTGAACAGCCTGGGCGTGCCTGCCGCCAAGGGGAATATCTGCGATATCGCGGTGGCGGGGCAAAAGATCTCGGGCAGCGCCCAAAGCATCAGGAACCGCCGCCTGCTGCATCACGGCACTTTGCTCTTTGACGCGGATCTGGACGCTCTCCGGGCCTTGCTCAAGCCCGCCGGGGGCGTCTTTGCCTCCAAGGCCGTAGCCTCGGTGCGGAGCTGTGTCGCCAATCTCAAGGATTATCTGGGCTGTTCCGTTCCTGATATGGAAGGGTTCAAAAAGGCCCTGCTGGAAGCGCTGTTCCCTCAGGGCCTGGACCGCCGGGCTTTGAGCGGCGGGGAGATTGCCGCCATCAGGGAACTGGCGGCCGGCAAATACGCTGCCTGGGAATGGATCTACGGGGCTTCGCCAAAGTTCACTTTTGAGAAAAACGCTTTGTTCCTGGGGCGGCCCTGCACGATCCAATTAACGGTGGAGCAGGGCGTGGTCCGGGAATGCCGGCTGGATTCGGCGACGCTGCCCGGGGACCGGGTGCGGGTTGCGCTGGTCGGACAGCGCTACGGCTGGCGCAATGTATCAAAGCAGCTTCAGCAGCTGCCCCACGGACCGGAGCTGGCCGACTACTTGTTTCAGTAAAGCAGGCCCAGGTCCAGCCGCCGGCAGCCGGTAGGCCGGGTTTCCCCGCCCGGCGCCGGGGCCGGGGAGAGGCCGGCGGACGCCGGGCCGGAGCGCGCCGCGCATAAACTATCATTTAGGACGTGATGTGATGAAGATCTCTACCAGAGGCCGTTACGCGCTGCGGTTGATGCTGGATCTGGCGCTGAACGATTCCGACCAGTATGTGACGGTCAAAAGCATTTCCGAACGCCAGGAAATTTCCGGGAAATATCTGGAGCAGATCATCTCGGTGCTGAGCCGGGCCGGGTTTGTCAAAAGCGTCCGCGGCGCCCAGGGCGGATATAAGCTGGCGCGCCCCGCTTCCGAATACACCGTGGGCATGATCTTAAGGCTGATCGAAGGCAATCTGGCGCCGGTGGCCTGCCTGGAGGATCAGCCCAACCAGTGCCCCCGCTCCGGCAAATGCGCCACGCTGGAGGTCTGGCAACAGCTGGAGGAGGCCATCGCCGGCGTGGTGGATCATATCACCCTGGCCGATCTGGCGGAGAAGCAGCGGGCCTGCCCCTAGCCGGATTGTGCCGGAGGATTGCGCAAAGCGGCGCTGCACCCGCAAAACCGTTCTCTTCGCCACAAAAAAACAGCTGGCGTCCGGCCAAGAGCAGGCTGCCAGCCGTTTGTGAAAGCCCTCCGCTCCGGCGGAGGGTTTTTTTGTCTGAATCGTCCGCGGCTCAGCGCTGATCGTGGCGGTCCAGCCAGGCCGAAAGCACGGCGCAGTATTTGTCGTTTTCCTCCACAAAGGCCATGTGACGGCTGAATTCGAACAGCTCCCAGCTAGCGCCGGAGATGGCGTCGTACATGGCTTTGGCCACCAGGGGCGTGCACAGATCCATCAGGCCGGAAATGATCAGCGTGGGCGCGTCGATCCGGGGCAGTTTGTCCAGGTATTCCCAATGGGCCAGGGTGCCGGCGGGCGTGAACTCGTTGGGGCCCCAGGCAACCACATAGCATTCCCGGCCTTTGTTCTTGGGCCGCCTGACGCATTCCGGCTGCTGTTCCGGGGGCATATTGAAGCAGTGCCGTCGCATATATTCCGCTTCCGCCTGCTGGTAGGCGGGACTGCTGTAGTCGCCGCTTTGCTCCGCCGCGGCGATGGCCGCCTGCATTTCCTCCGGCAGATAGGAAACGTTGCGCCGGCCCTCCTTGGTCCATAAGCTGACGGAAGGCAGGGTGGAGGAGAGGATCAGGCTGGATACCCCCTCCGGGCGCTCGTCGCACAGATACTGAATGGCCAGCATGCCGCCCCAGGATTGCCCCAGCAGATGGACGCGCTCCAAAGACAGGTGCTTTCTCAGCGCGATCAGCTCGTCCAGCCAGGTGCGGGCCGTCCAGAGATCGGGGCGGGAGGGGGCGGGGGAATTGCCGCAGCCCAGCTGATCGTACATGATAACGGCCCGGCCGTCCTCGGCCAGGCGGTCCAGCGTCTCAAAATAATTGTGCGTGGAACCCGGCCCGCCGTGCAGCAGCAGCAGCGGCTGCTTGCCGGGAGCGCTTTCGCCGACGATCCGGTAGTAGGTGCGGTAGTCCAAATAGGGCAGATAGCCTTCCGTGATGTTCATATCTTTCTCCCATCCACAGAAATTTCATCATCAAGTCAAGCTCGCTTGCCAGGCGGCGCAGCATGGACCCGGCGGCCCCCGGCGCTGAGCGCGGCGGTCCGGAAGCCGGGCGCCGGCTTTTCCCTCTGCCCGGTATCATATGCTGATGGTGCGGAAAGACAGGGCCGTGACGCGCTTATTTTTTCAGCACCGGCATCACGATTTTGGTCAGCAGTTCGCTTTCCGGGAAGCCGGGGCCGTTGAGATAATGCTCGTAAACCGGGCCGGCAGGGAAATAGCCGTTCGTATCTATCCAGGCCGCCATGTCGTTGTAGAGCGGCGCCATCTCCTGGTAGGGGCCCCGGTAGACGCTGGACACCGCGTAGCCTGCCGGGATCAGGCCGGCCTTTATCCCCTCCCGCTCCGGGAGCGCCGAAGCCACAGGGAAGCCGATCTCCACGTCCAGGTTCTGCATATCCATGTTATGGTAGCCTACGAAGGGGATGTCCGTGGGCATTTCTCCCAACTCCTGCAAGTATTGGCCGATCTTCCCGTAACTCTCGCCGATCACCTGCGGCAGGTCCTCGACGCTGGTCCTGATGCGCACGATTAATGTGGGCTGATCGACCTGCCTGAACATCATGATCTCAGACATTTGGGGCATAGGATTCACTCCTTTGCAAATTGATGATGCGCCGCCGTTTGCTCCGGGCGCACATCAAATATATCACATCCAGGAAATAAAGTCGAGTTAAAATGTTGTCCGCGGCAGGGCCGCGTCCGGATCCGGCGCCACCTTGTTCAGCCCCGCGGCTGCTGGCAAAACCGGCGGCGCAAAACCCCTGAACCGGGGCGGCAGCGCCGCCCCGGTTCAGGGCCAAACCTCCGTCCTGCTTGTTATTGATTTTGTTTCAATTCACGCCCCGCCTGGGGCGAAAGGCTATCCCGGGATGCCGCGGGCTTGCCGCGGCTGCAATCGTAGCAAAAGGGCGCCGCGCCGTGAACGGTTCGTTCACACAGCGCGGCGCCCTTCCGGTAGGCAAAGGCTGCCGCATGCTATCGGTCCGCATCCCGCAGCCCGCCTCCGGCCGCGGTGCACGCATAGTCCCGCTGTAACCGCGCCGGGCCGGTCATCCTGCCGTAGCCTGGCGCGGGATTTGTGCTGATTCGCAGCGTCCTCGGCCCAACGGGAGCAGTACGTTTCCATACGGCACCTCCGAAAAACGAAGCAGAGCGGACTTGTTATTACTTGTTAATAAGCAAACCCCATTACTTGGAACTATTTTATCACTATTTGCGCATTTTGTAAACTCCTCTGATATTCGTTTTGTACCGGCGGCAAGCGCGGCGCAGCAGCTGCGCCTGCCGTTGATCTGCGGCCCCGCGGCATCGTCTCCTGTCCGGCAAAGGGCGAAATCCGCTGCGGAGCGGCCCGCCGGCCGATTGAAGCCGCTGCCGTCCCAGTCCGGAGCCGAGCGAAACGGCGCGGAGAAGAAGATTCTGCGGCCGGCGACAGGTTTCCGCGGAAGAAATGCGAATAATAAAATAATAAATTAGGTGAATTTACGTCATGGCAAAGGGGCAAACATGGACGGGCAAGTGGTGTTGGTGGATATCTTTGACCGTGCTCTCGGTACCTGCGAAAAGCTGGAGGCCCATCGCCGGGGCTTGCTGCACCGGGCTTTTTCCGTTTTTCTCTATCACGGGGACCGCCTGCTGCTCCAGCAACGGGCGGCGCATAAATACCACAGCGGCGGCCTGTGGGCCAATACCTGCTGCTCCCACCCCAGGCCCGGCGAAGCGGTCGCCGGGGCGGCTTGCCGCCGCCTGCGGGAGGAAACGGGTATCGGCTGCCAGATTCAGGAGGCCTTCTCTTTCGTCTACCGGCACGTGTTTCCGGACGGTTTGATCGAATACGAGCTGGACCATGTGCTGATCGGGCAATACGGCGGCTCTTTTGCCCCTGATCCGGAGGAAGCGGCGGTCATGACCTATGTGCCCTCAGACGAACTGGCCCGGCTGCTGCTGGAACAGCCGCAGCGTTTCGCGCCCTGGTTTGTGATCGCCGCTCCCCAGGTGCTGCGGTTGTTGCGCCAACCGGGATAGGCCGGGGGCGGTTGGCCCGGGCCGGGCGCAGATTCATTGTGGATGTGAATACCGGGCGGCTCCCGCCGCCCGTTCAAGGAGAAGCGGATGACTTATCCATGTTTGTGTCAGCTCCGCCCCGGCGGCCTGGGATTGACGGAAAGGCTGCTGGCAAGATGCGGTCTCGGCGGCAGCAGCCGGGTGCTGGACCTGGGCTGCGGACGGGGCGAGACGGCGGTCCTGATCCGGCGGCGCTATACGGACCATGTCTGCGCGATCGACCCGGATCCGGCTCTGCTTGCCGCGGCCCGGGCGGCTGATCCGCAGCTGAAGACCTGTTGCCTGGCGGCGGAAGCCCTGCGCTGCCGTAACGAGCGTTTTGACCTGGTGGTGGCGGAATGCTCCCTCTCCCTGGCCCGGACGGGCCGGGCTTTGGCGGAAATCAGCCGGGTGCTGAAGCCCGGAGGCCGGCTGGCGTTCAGCGACCTCTACGCCAGGGGAGAGGAGGCGGAGGTGAGCGAGGAGGGCCGGCTGCTGCGGCGCATTTACAGCCGGGAGCATTGGCTGTCCCTGCTCTCCGGGGCCGGGCTCGTTTATGAGGGCTGGGAGGATGCCAGCGCCTGCTTACATCAGATGATGGGACAGCTGATCCTGGATCACGGCATGGAGGAAGCCCATTGTCTGCTGGGCCTGGACAGCTGCGCGTTGCGACGGGCCCGGCCCGGCTATCTGCTGCTGTGGGCGGTCAAACCATGAGCGGCGGCGTTTTGGATAGCTGGGTGGGCGCCCGCGCCGATCTGGGGTCGGAGCCGGACCCGGCGGCGCTGGCAGGCTATCAGCTGGCCCGGTTCCGGCAACTGCTGGATTACGCCCGGGAGCGCAGCCCCTTTTACCAGCGGCTGTATCAAGGCATCGACAGCGGCCGGCTCAGGACCTTGGCGGACCTGGCGGCGCTGCCACCGCTTTCCGCCGAAGACCTGCGCCGGGAGGGCGGGCAATTGCTCTGCCTGCCCCAGACCCGGGTGCAGCGCATCGTCACCCTGGCCACCTCCGGCAGCAGCGGCCCGCCCAAGCGGCTGTTTTTCTCCGCCGCCGACCTGGAGCTGACCGTGGACTTTTTCGCCCACGGCATGGCCACCATGACCGGCCGGGGCAAACGGGTGATGATCTGCCTGCCCGGCAGCAATCCCGACGGCCTTTGCGATCTGCTGGCCCGGGGCCTCAGGCGTTTCGGCGCGGAACCGCTGCTCTACGGAATGGTCAGCGACCCGGCAGCGGCGGCGGAGTCTCTTCGCGGCTTCCGCCCCCATTGCCTGGTGGGCATGCCCCGGCAACTGCTGGCTTTGGCGCGGCTCTGCCCGGAGCAGCGGCCGGAAACCGTGCTGCTGTCCGCGGAGAACATCCCGGAGCCGCTCCGTCAGGAGCTGGCGGAACTGTGGCGGGCCCAGGTGCTGGCCCATTGGGGCATGACGGAAACCGGCTACGGCGGCGCCGTGGAGTGCCGTCCCGGCGGCGGTTATCATCTGCGCCATGCCGACCTGCTGGTGGAGATCATCGATCCGGCGAGCGGCAGGCCGGCGCTGCCCGGAGAGAGTGGGGAGATCGTGTTCACCACCTTGACCCGGGAGGCCATGCCCCTGCTGCGCTACCGCAGCAATGACTTTTCCCGCCTGATCAACGAGCCCTGCGCCTGCGGCAGCCGGTTGCCCAGGCTGGGCCCGGTGCAGGGCCATGACAAGCTTTATCCGCTAACAAGCTAAAACGTTATAGGTTTTAACCCGTTCCTCTTTTGTAAAAGAGGAACCGAGAAAACTTTAAACGGATTCAAAACTGCCTGTATCATGTGCCTGGATTCTGCTTTTCCCGAATTGTATAAAAGTATAGGAAAAATAGGGGAAAGGCAGGGCATTGGTCCTTGCTTCCGGGGCTTAGCCCGTGATCAAGCGCCGGAAGGCATTCGCCTCCTCCCGGTCAGGTCAGGGGGCTGACGGAAGGGATCATCTCTTCCAGCACGTCCAGCAGCACCCGGGCCGTATCCGGAGAGGTGAACATGGCCACGTTGTTTTCCACCGCGGCCCGGCGGATGATATAGCCGTCGGATTTGGCCTGACGGGAACGGATATCGTGCATGCTCAGCACATAGCTGACCCGGCCCTCCCGCAGGGCGGCGGGTATGGCGTCGCTGCCCTGGCTGACCTTGCTCAGCACGGTGGCGGGAATGCCGTGGCTCTCCAGAAAGGCGGCGGTGCCCGCGGTGGCCAGGATGGAAAAGCCTTGCCCGCGGAAGCGCTGGGCCAGGGGCAATATCTCCGGTTTGGCTTCGTCCGGCACGGAGATCAGCACCGAGCCTTTGGCGGTCAGGCGCATGCCCGCGGAGAGCAGGGCCTTGTAAAAGGCGTGGGTCAGCCAGGAATCATAGCCGATGGCCTCGCCGGTGGATTTCATCTCCGGGGAGAGGTAAGCGTCCAGGCCCCGCAGCTTGGCAAAGGAGAAGGCCGGCGCTTTCACATACCAGCGGGCGGGCCGTCCGGGTACGCCGGTCAGCCCCTGCTCCTTCAGGCTGATCCCCAGCATCACCAGGGTGGCGATATCGGCCAGGGCGTAGCCGCTGGCTTTGGAGAGGAAAGGCACGCTGCGGGAAGAACGGGGGTTGACCTCGATCACGTAGACCTGTTCCTGCTTATCCGCGATGAACTGGATATTGTACAGGCCTTTCAGGTTGAGGGCCAGGCCCAGGCGGCGGGTATAATCCAGGATGGTCCGGCGCACCCCCGCGCTGATGGTGAAGTCCGGGAACACGCTGATGCTGTCGCCGGAATGGACGCCGGTGCGCTCCACCAGTTCCATCACGCCGGGGCAGAACACGTTCTCCCCGTCTGAGACCGCGTCCACCTCCAGCTCCCGGCCGGACAGGTATTTGTCCACCAGCACCGGACGGGTGGGGTCCAGGGCCAGGGCCGTTTCCAGATAATGTTTGAGGCCGTTTTCGTCGGCCACGATCTCCATGGCCCGGCCCCCCAGCACATAGCTGGGGCGTACCAGCACCGGATAGCCCACCCGGCCTGCCGCGGCCGCCCCATCCCGCACGGACAGCACCGCCCGCCCCGGCGGCTGAGGAATCTGAAGCTTGCGCAGCACCTGTTCGAAGGCGTCCCGGTTTTCCGCCGCCTCGATGGCCAGGCTGTCCGTGCCCAGGATCGGCACACCCTGGGCCTGCAAAGGCCCGGCCAGGTTCACGGCGGTCTGGCCCCCCAGGGTGACGATGACGCCCAGGGGCTGTTCCTGATCCACCACGTCCAGCACCGATTCCACGGTCAGGGGCTCGAAATAGAGCTTGTCGCCGATGCTGTAATCCGTGGACACGGTTTCCGGATTGTTGTTGATGACGATGGCCTGGTAGCCCTGGCCTTTCAGCGTGCGCAGGGCATGCACCGTGGAATAGTCGAATTCCACGCCCTGGCCGATGCGGATGGGCCCGGCGCCCAGCACGATGATTTTGGGGCCGTCCAAAGGCCGGGCCTCGTTTTCCTCTTCGTAGGTGGAATAGAAGTAGGGGATATAGCTTTCGAATTCCGAAGCGCAGCTGTCGATCATCTTGTATACCGGCAGGATGCCGGCTGCTTTGCGGAAAGCCCGCAGCTCCTGTTCCGTCATGCCCCAGAGCTGGCCGGTATAGCGGTCGGAAAAGCCCAGGCGCTTGGCTGCCCGGAGCGCGGCCGCGTCCCGGACATGCGCTGCCAGTTCCTGCTCCATGGCCACGATATTGCCGATCTTGTTGATGAATAGCAAATCGATGCGGGTCGCTTCCTGGATGAGCCGGGGCTGCGCCCCGTTCCGCAGCAGCTGGGCGATGGCGTAAACGCGGTCGTCCCGGCTTTCCGCCACGTATGTCAGCAAATCCTCGCTCCCCATCCGGTCGAATTTCTCCAGGCAAATATGGCAGCGGCCGGTTTCCAGTGAGCGGACGGCTTTCAGCAGGCCCTCCTCCAGGGTGCGGCCGACGCTCATCACTTCGCCGGTGGCTTTCATCTGGGTGCTGAGCAGGTTCTCCGCAGTGGCGAACTTGTCAAAGGGGAAGCGGGCCATTTTGATCACCACGTAATCCAGGGCCGGCTCGAAGCTGGCCGGCGTATTGGCCAGGGAAATCTCGTCCAGGGTCAGGCCCACAGCCAGCTTGGCCGCTACCCGGGCGATGGGGTAGCCGCTGGCTTTGGAAGCCAGGGCCGAGGAGCGGGAGACCCGGGGGTTGACCTCGATCACATAATAGGCGAAGGATTCCGGGTCCAGGGCGAACTGCACATTGCAGCCGCCGCACAGCTTCAGGCTGCGGATCAGCTTCAGGGCGCTGTTGCGCAGCAATTGATATTCCTTATTGGTCAGGGTCTGGCTGGGGGCCACCACCATGGAATCGCCGGTATGTACGCCCACCGGGTCGATATTCTCCATATTGCAGATGACCAGGGCCGTGTCGTTGGCGTCCCGCATCACCTCGTATTCGATCTCCTTAAAGCCCTTGATGCTCTTTTCCACCAGCACCTGGCGGACCGGGGACAGCTCCAGGCCCCCGGTCAGCAGGGGCCGCAATTCCCGCTCGTTCCCGGCGAACCCGCCGCCGCTGCCGCCCAGGGTGAAGGCGGGCCGCACCACCACCGGGTAGCCGATGGCTTCCGCCGCCCCCAGGCCCTCTTCCAGGGTGGTGGCGGTATGGGAGGGCAGCACCGGTTCGTTCAGGCTCTGGCATAGTTCCTTGAACAGCTCCCGGTCCTCGGCCCGGGCGATGCACTCCGGATCCGCGCCTAAGAGCTCCACGCCGCATTCGGCCAGCAGGCCGCTGTTGGCCAGCTCCATGGCCAGGTTTAAACCCGTCTGACCGCCCAGGCCCGGCAGCAGGGCGTCCGGCTTTTCCAGGCGGATGACGCGGGCGGCGAATTCCGGGGTCAAGGGCTCCATATACACCCGGTGGGCGATATCCGGGTCCGTCATAATGGTGGCGGGATTGGAATTGAGCAGGATCACCTGATAGCCTTCTTCTTTCAGGGACAGGCAGGCCTGGACGCCGGCGTAATCGAATTCCGCGCCCTGGCCGATGACAATGGGGCCGGAGCCCAGGACCATGATTTTTTTGATATCGTTGCGTTTAGGCATGGGATTTTCCCTCCTTGACTGCGGCCATGAATTGGTCGAACAGATAGCCGCTGTCCTCCGGTCCGGGCGCGCTTTCCGGATGATACTGCACGCTGAACACCCGCTCCGCCGGACAGGCCGCGCCTTCCACCGTCCGGTCCAGCGCGTTGAGATGGGTGACGGTCAGGCCGGTAGGCTGCAGGGAAGCGGCGTCCACGGCATAGCTGTGGTTCTGGCTGGTGATCTCGATCCTGCCGCTGGCCAGATTGCGCACCGGGTGGTTGCCGCCCCGGTGGCCGAATTTCAGCTTATAGGTGCTGCCGCCGTAAGCGAGGCAGATGATCTGATGCCCCAGGCAGATGCCGAAGATGGGCAGCTGTCCTTTGAGCTCCCGGACCAGGCGGATCACAGGCGCCGCGTCCTCCGGGTCGCCGGGGCCGTTGGAGAGCAGCAGTCCGTCGGGACAAAGCTCCAGGATGCGCGGAGCGGTTGTGTCCCAGGGCACCACCGTCACATTGCAGCCCCGGCTGTTCAGGCTGCGGATGATGTTCAGCTTGACGCCGCAGTCTACGGCCACCACATGGCAGCAGGGATTGGCGGTCTTGGCCTGCCAGGGCCGGCCGCAGCTGACCTCCGCCACCTGCCCGTGGGGAATGGGCGTGGCGCGCAGCAACTCCAGGGCCTGGGAAAGCGGCGTGTCACGGGCGGTGATCAGGCAGCGGCGGCTGCCCTTGTCCCGGATGCTCCTGGTCAGGCGGCGGGTATCCACGCCGGCCAGCCCGGGGATGCCGTATTCCTCCAGGATGCCTCCCAAAGCGCCGGTCTGCCGGAAATTGCTGGGCAGGCTATTGTAATCCCGGACGATCAGGCCGGAGAGGAAGGGCCGCCGGGACTCGTAATCCCCGTCGGCCAGGCCGTAATTGCCGATCAGCGGATAGGTCATCACCACCGCCTGCTCGGCGTAGGAAGGATCGGAAACGATTTCCTGATAACCGACCATGGCGGTGTTGAACACCAGCTCGGCCACGCGCTGGACAGCGGCGCCGAAGCCCTGGCCCACATATTCCTCTCCCTCCTCGGTTACCAGCTTGCGGTCAAAAACAAGATTCATGCGGATCACTCCTTAAAAAATCCGCCCCACAACAACGGGACGGAAACTAACAGAAAATATGCACATTGTATGCAAAGGTCCAAGACGCTCCCGCCAGGGGAGAGGAATATTTAAATTGCTGTATACAGATATTAATAATTGAATAAATGTAAGCAGGATAGATAGAAACCATGACGATGCTCCTTATTTATAAACGCTTTTATGCATAAAAATACCATACTCCACCGCTTTTGTCAAGAGGCGCCGCAAATTTTTTTTCCTCCCCTCCGGAACCTGTAAATTTTTTCATAGCCGTGCTTTTTTCCCGGAAATGTGTTAAAATAGCGCAAACGTCTGAATGAAATCCGGCCGCGGCCGTCCGGCGGCCGGTTTCCGGAATTTTTGCTGCGTCGGCCCGGGCCGTCGGCCCCGGCTACGGAAAGGAGCGCGCCATGCCGAAGAAAAGCGGCGAGTTATACACAATCGGCCAAATGGCCCGGCTGTGCGATGTCAGCGCCAAACAGCTTCGCCATTACGACGAAAACAACATCCTCTCCCCCGCCTACCGGGATTCGTCTACCTCCTACCGCTACTATACCCAGAAACAGGTGGAAGAGGTGCTGCTGATCAGGGAATTGCGCATGCTGGGCTTTTCCCTGGACAGTATCGCCGAGCTGCTGAACAATCGGGATCTTACCAATCTCAAGGCCGAGCTGGAGAAAAGCGTTCATCAGGCCCGGACAGCGCTTAAGGACGCCCAATATAAATATGATCAGACCGTGGACGCGCTGCTCAGGGTGACCCAGGCCATCGAGTTTACCTATAAGCCGCCGGGAACGCCTTTGGAGGGAAATATCCAACTGGTGAACTTCGCGGCCCGGGAGGTGGTCTATACCCGCTATATCAGCTATTGGAACGCCAAATCCCTGTTCATCAACCGCAGGGCCGAGCTGTATGCCATTGCCGACCACTACGGCCTGACCATCACCGGCCCCAATATGGCTATTTTCCACGGCGGCTATATGGACCAGTTCGACGACAGCGGCACCAAAAGCGAGGGAGACCTGGAAACCTGCTTCACCATTAGCCAAGGAGGAGGCCATTGCCCCCATGTCCGCGCGCTGAAAGCTTTTACCGCCGTTTCCTCGGTGTTTATCGGCCATTACCGGAACATGAAGCCCTGTTACGTAGCGATGGAGCAATGGGCTTTGGAACGCGGCTATCAGTTGGCCGGCACCTCCCTGGAGGAGTATATTGCCGGCGCCACCATGACCAGGCAGGAGGAAAACTATGTGACCAGGCTCTATCTGCCGCTGCTGGGCTATGAGCCTTAAGCGGATCTGCTTTGCGGAACAAGGGCTGGCGCCGCTCCGGCAATACCATATCAAACATTCCCTTTGAGGTAATGTTTGATATGGTATTTTATTGTACAAAAAGTCTTTTTTTGGTATAGAAAGTAATTTAATGATTTGTTCTGATTCTTCTCTACCTATATATTATTTTATTTGAGTTGTTATGCAAATATTCAGAAAATTTCCTTGACATTACCGCAGTGGGATGCTTTATGATTTTTATAGAATAAGTTGGAAAAAAAATCCATTTACCGGAATAAGATAATAAAAAACCCATTGCAGTCTGCAGGGGCGGGCCTTGGCGTTTATCCGCCCGGTGCGCATATTTCCGAATTTGCACTTTATCTTTTAGCTATTAGCTATCGTTGGGTCTCATCGCCAAGGCCGGGGCAAAAGGCCTTGGTGTTGGCACGTTCTGCAGCCGTACGGGTCTGTTATGCCGGAAAAAGGAGGTGAGCGAAGCTGGCGGTCCGGCGCCAACGTCGCTGTCTTGTGCTGAGTTTGCCGCTATATTTATTTTTATTTATCCAGTGTCTAGCGTACCAAATTTGCGAAAGGAGCTGTTCTCTGTGGATTCTTTTATCAGTCCTGATAATACTTGGGCGCTGTGGGCCATCCTGATCACCATCGCCGCTCTGGCGATCTATCTGGAGCAGCGATATAAATGGGCCTCCAAAGTAACCGGCTGCGTGCTGGCTTTGATCGGCGCCATGCTTCTTTCCAACCTGAAAATCATCCCTCTCGAAGCGCCGGTCTATGACGCGGTGTGGAGTTACGTAGTGCCGTTGGCGATTCCGTTTCTGTTGTGGAACGCCAATATCAAGAAGATCTGGAAGGGCAGCGGCCGTATGCTGGGTATTTTTATGCTGTCCAGCGCCGGTACCATTGCCGGCGCTTTTTTGGGCTTCTTCATTTTGCGCGACCTGCTGCCCAGGGCGGACGGGGTCCTGGCCATGCTTACCGGCACCTATACCGGCGGCTCCGTGAATCTGGTGGCGATGGCCGACGCTTTCAAGGTGGGCGGCGAAATTGTCTCCCCGCTGATCGTGGCGGATAACCTGCTGATGGCTCTGTATTTCTTCGTCCTGGTCGCCATCCCGTCCGTCGGTTTCTTCCTGAAGAGATTCAGGCATCCCCTGGTGGAACAGGTCAACGCCCAAATCGCCGAAGGTGGGGAACGCAACCAGGCCAAGAACTTCTGGGCGCCCAAGCCCATCTCCCTGAAAGATATTGCCATCGCTTGCGCCGTCTGCTTCCTGATCGTCTGGGTATCCACCGCCGCCGCCAGCTGGCTCGCCTCCATCATCCCCACCGGCAATTTCCTGCTTGATCTGGCCAACGGTATCTTCGGCAGCAAATACATCATCATCACCACCCTGACCATGCTGCTTGCCACCTATGGACACAGGTTCATGAGCAAGATTAACGGCGCGCAGGAGCTGGGCACCTTTTTCATCCATATTTTCTTTACCGTTATCGGCGTGCCGGCTTCCATCTATATGGTCGTGACCAAAGCTCCGGTATTTTTGCTGCTGGCGCTGATCATCGTGCTGGTGAACATGATTATCTCTCTCCTGCTGGGCAAGCTGTTGAAATTTGACCTGGAAGAAATCATTATCGCTTCCAATGCCAACATCGGCGGCCCCACCACTGCGGCGGCTTTCGCGATCGCCAAAGGCTGGGAAATACTGATCATTCCGGCGCTGCTGGTCGGTGTGTTCGGTTATGTGGTGGGCAACTATTACGGCATCTTTGTCGGCACCACCATCGCCAGCTTACTGTGATGGAAGCTTGATACATCTGTCCGGATCATGCCAATACCCCCGCCGTCTTGGCGGGGGTATGAATTTTTTTCTGTAAGGAATAAACAGCCGTCCTTCTCTTTGCGAAACCTTTCCTTAAAGGGAACGTTTCTGCCGGAAAAAGGAGGGCGGATTCTGCAGAAGAATGTTAAAATGCCTGCCGGCTTTTCTTTTTTACTACATATTTTATGATTTTACATATATCCTGTCAGGGTCATTATATAACTATTCAGAAAAATTCCCTTGACATTGACCTAAAGGGAAGGTCTATCATGAACCCATAAAGATGGCGCAAGACGACAAAAAATCTTTCAACGCTAATATGAAAGGGAGTAGGACGATGAGCAAAGAGTTTATTCATCCCTATATGCCCAACAGCGTGCCGGAGATCAAACAGGGCATGCTGGACGAGCTGGGGATCACATCCGTGGAGGAGCTGTACGGCGAGCGCATCAGCGGCCAGCTGCGCTACACCGGCACCATGAACCTCCCGGAGCCCATTCTGGACGAGTACCGGCTGAAAAAGCATGTGACGGACCTCCTGGACAAAAACGTCACCTGCGACCAGTATTCCTCCTTTTTGGGGGCCGGCTGCTATAACCACTATGTTCCCGCCGTCTGCGACGAGATCAACAGCCGCGGCGAATTCCTGACCGGCTACTGTGGCGACACCTATTCCGATCACGGCAAAATGCAGGCCATCTTCGAATACACCTCCATGATGGGCGAGCTGCTGGACCTGGACGTGGTGACATATACCAATTACGACGGCGGCCAGGCGGTCAATTCCGCCCTCCGCACCTGCCTGAGGGTCCATGAGGCCCAGGGCCAGAGCGAACGCTGCCAGGTGCTCTATCCCGCCACCATGAACCCGGAAATCCTCTCCCAGATGAAGGAATATTGCCAGCTGGTGGCGGAGCTGATCCCCGTGGCCTACCACCCGGGCAACGGCCTGATGGATCTGAATGATTTGCAATCCAAGCTGGCGTCGGGCAAAGTATCCGCCGTTTTTTATGAAAACCCCTCTTACCTGGGATTCTTTGAAACACAGACCCGTGAAATCGCGGAAGCCGCCCATGCCGCCGGCGCGCTGGTGACGGTCCAGCCGGACCTGGCGTCCCTGGGCGTCATCGAAAGTCCGGCCAATTACGGCGCCGATGTGGTGTGCGGCGATATCCAGCCCCTGGGCATGCATATCCAGTACGGCGGCGGCTGCGCCGGTTTTATCGCCTGCCGCAACATTCCCGAGCTCATCGAACAGCTGCCCACCTATTTGTACGGCATCTGCAAGACCGACGCGGAGGGTCAATACGGCTGGGGCCGGGCGCTGAATTACCGCTGCTCCCATGGCAGCCGGGAAAAGGCCCGCGAATATTTCGGCACCGAAACCGGCTTATGGGGCATCACCGCCGGCGTCTATCTGGCGCTGATGGGGCCCCAGGGCATGAAGGAGCTGGGCGAACATATCCTGCAGAAATGCGCTTACGCCGTCAAGGCCTTATCCGGCATTCCGGGTTTGAAGTCCAACCTGTTCGGCAACGCCAATTTCCAGGAATTCGTGGTCAACTTCGACGGCAGCGGCAAGACCGTGGCCCAGATCAACGAAGAATTGCTGGCGCAAGGCATATTCGGCGGCAAGGATTTGAGCCGCGACTTTCCCGCTCTGGGGCGGAGCGCTTTGTACGCCGTGACGGAAAAGACGAGCCAGGAGCAGATCGACGCTTTGGCCGCCGCATTGAAGAACATCCTGGGGGGTGCTAACATGGGCAAGATCCGTACGCACAGAGATTTTCAGGAAGCCCGCTGGGACGAGCCGATCATCATGGAGATGGGGCGCAAGGGCCAGCGCGGTATTTTCGTCAGCCCGGTGGAAGAAGCCTGTCAAAGCGATGTATCTTCCCTGATCCCCGCCGGCCTGGCCCGCCGCAATCCGCCTAAACTGCCGGAGCTGTCCCAGATGGAGGTAGTGCGCCACTATACCCGCCTCTCCCAGGAGACCATCGGCACGGACATCAATATCGATATCGGCCTGGGCACCTGCACCATGAAATACAGCCCCAAGGTGAATGAGGCGATCATCCGCAGCCCCAGGCTTCAGGAACTTCACCCCTTCCAGGACGACAGCACGGTTCAGGGCCTGCTGGAGATCATGTACAACACCTGCGAATACCTGAAGGAGATCTCCGGCCTGGATTGCTTCACTATTCAGCCCTCCGGCGGCACCCAGGCCATTTACAACAATGTGGCCACCATCCGGGCTTATCATCACTCCCGGGGCGAGGGCGAACAGCGGAACGAGATCATCACCACCATCCTCTCCCATCCCGGCAATCCCGGCGCCGCCGCAACCGCCGGCTACAAGGTGATCACCCTGATGCCCAATGCGGAAGGCTACCCGGATATCGAAGCGCTGAAAGCGGTGGTGGGCCCCCATACCGCGGCGCTGATGATCACCAACCCCGAGGACACCGGCCTCTATAATCCCCGCATCAAGGAATTTACCGATATCGTGCACAGCGTGGGCGGACTCTGCAGCTACGACCAGGCCAATCTGAACGGCGTGTTCTGCCTGACCCGGGCCAAGGAAGCCGGTTTCGATTTATGCCACTATAACCTGCATAAATCCTTCAGTTCGCCCCACGGCTGCCAGGGCCCCGGCGCCGGCGCTTCCGGCTGCGTGGAAAAGCTGGCCAAATTCCAGCCCGTGCCCCGGGTCTGCTATGACGGGAAGAAATACTACCTGGATTATAATTATCCCGAATCCATCGGCAAGCTGCGCAAATTCTTCGGCATGCCCGCGGTGATCGTCCGCAGTTACGCCTATATCCGCAGCATGGGCCAGCAGGGCCTGAAAAACGTGGCCGAGCTGTCCATCCTCAACAACAACTATATGCTAAAAAAAATGCTGGAGATCAAGGGCTTGAGCATGCCCCTGGCTCCCGGCGTGCCTCGGCTGGAGCAGGCCCGCCTGAGCTGGCAGGAGTTAACGGAAGAGACCGGCGTCACCACCGACGATATCTGCCGCCGCATTGTGGATTACGGCTTCCAGGATTATTTTGCCAGCCACCATCCCCGGGTCATTCCCGAGCCTTTCACGCCGGAGCCCTGCGAAACCTATTCCCTGGATGATATCGAGGAATACGTGGCCGCTTTCAAATCCATTGCCGAGGAGTGCTACAATGATCCGCAATTGGTGAAGAGCGCGCCCCATCGGGCGGCCCTGTCCCATCAGATCGACGAAGCCTGGCTCACGGACATGGATAAGCTGGCCACCACCTGGCGGACTTTCCTGAAGATCAAGGACTCGGACCGCTGAACCGCCCGGACATTGCAGGCCGGGAGATAATCGAGATCAAGGAGGAAAACAATGAGCTCTTTAGAGGGAAAAATCGCTTTTGTCACCGGCGCCGCCATGGGCAACGGCCAAGGCATCGCCGCGGTGTTCGCGGAAAAGGGCGCCACGGTGATCCTGGCTGATATCAGCGAAAAGGTTTTCGACACCGCCGCCCAGATCGGCCATGGCGCCGTGGCCTTTCAGGTTGACATAGCCAAGTATGACGAGGTCAAAAAAGTGGCGGACCAGGTGATCGCCAGGTTCGGACGGCTGGACATCCTGGTGAACAACGCCGGCGTGGCCCGCTTCGTGGATGTGAAAAACATGAGCGACGAGATCCGCGACTTTCACTGGAACGTCAATGTGGTGGGCTGCTGGAACTGCACCAAAGCCTTTATCAACCAGATGATCGGCCAGCGCTACGGGCGCATCGTCAATATGAGCTCCGTGACCGGTCCCCGGGTCTCCGACCCCGGCATGATGGCCTACGGCATGAGCAAGGGCGCGGTCTTGGCTTTCACCAAGGCCACCGCCATGGATGTGGCCCGCTACGGCATCACCGCCAACGCCATCCTGCCCGGTTATATCCTCACGCCCATGGTCTGGCACAGCGCCACCGAATCGGACCCGGAACAGCCCCAGCGCGTCATCGACGGCATTGCCGCCGGCGTGCCCTTAAAACGCCTGGGCGACCCCAGGGAGATCGGCTATCTGGCCGCCTTCCTGGCTTCCGACGAGGCGGCCTATATCACCGGCGCCGAATTCCTCATCGACGGCGGCAGCACCCTGCCGGAGACTTCCGCCATGGGGCTGAAAGACTGAGCTTCCGGCGTTCGGGACCGGCCGCCGCCCAGGGCGGCGCGCCTTTCCTGACGGGTCTGTTCATATCCGTAACCGGCCGGCCTTTACCGATTACAGGCGCGGGCGCCCATGAGACGCCGTCAGGGACCAAAAACGCCGGCAACGGTAATTGGGCGTACAGGGCCGGGTTTTGCCAATAAAAAGGAGGTCAAAGAAATGCTGGCAGTGGTAAAAGAGCACGAGGGGCCGGGGTTTGCCGTCAAAGACGTACCCATGCCCGAACTGAGGGATGACGATGTGATCATCCGGGTCAAGTCCGTGGGCATCTGCGGCAGCGACGGCCCCATCCTGGCCGGCACCCGCAAAGTCCCCTGGCCCATGATTCCCGGCCATGAGTTCGCCGGCGATATTTATGCCGTGGGGCCCAAGGCCAAGGGCCTGTCCGTGGGCGACCGGGTCACTTCCTGCCTGGTCATCGGCTGCGGGGATTGCAAATACTGCATCGAAGGCAAGGAATGCCTCTGCGACAACCTGGTGGAGACCGGCATCCATGTGGACGGCGCCTTTGCCGAATACGTGCGCGTGCCTGCCAAAACCGTGCGCAAGCTTCAAGAAGGCACCAGCTATGATCTGGGTGCCTCCGTGGACCCGGTGGCTTCCGCCTACCGCACCGTCAAGGCTTCCCCCATCACTTCCAAGGACACCTGCGTGGTGTTCGGGCCCGGCCCCATCGGCCTCTACGCGGTACAGCTGATCCGGATGCGGGGCGTCAAATGCATCATCTGCGTGGGCACCAATGAGGACCTCGAGCGGCTGGAACTGGCTAAGCAGCTGGGCGCCGATCATATCGTCAACAGCTCCGAGGAGGACGTGGTGGAGCGGGTCCGCGAGATCACCCACGGCGAAATGGCCGATTACGTCCAGGACTGCGCGGGCGTGCAGCCGGTGGCCACCGCGGCCATGCAGGTGCTGAAAAAGGGCGGCCTGTTCGGCGTCACCGGCCTCTATCATCATCTGCCCGAAGTGGACCTGGGCAAAGTGGTGCGCAGCGAAGTCAGCATTTTCGGCACCATCTGCTATACCCGCCAGGAATTCGAGGAGTGCCTGCATTTTATTGAGGAAGGGCGGATCCAGGTATTGCCGCTGATCACCCATCACTTCCCCCTGAAAGACATGGAGGAGGCTTTCCGGATCGTTCAGGCCCGTCAGGCCATCAAGGTGATCATGCACCCCTAAGCATTCCTGATTCAGCTGGAACAAACCATTGTCATATCGTTTCCGCTTTGGGCTCTATCAGGGAGCCGCCTGACCCAGGACGGCTCCCAACCTCCAGCCTGATTCCTGCCTTACCCATTCAGCCGCAAGCTATCGGATGCGAGGTATGTTTATCGGAACTTCAGCAGAACATAACATGAGGAGCTTATGATAAATGAACTGAGAAACGGGATCTGCCGGGCTGTCGATGAGAATTTCAACGACCTTGCCGAGACATTGCAGGCTTTGATTCGATTCCCCAGTACCTACGGGCGGGAGGAAGCTGCGCAACAATATTTTGCAGGCCGCTTGGCCGCGCTGGGGAGCAAAGTCGATCTCTGGGAGCCCGATCCTGAGGAAATGAAAGATCATCCCGCCTATATTTCCGCGCGGACTGATTATCATGGCAGTCCGGATGTGGCGGCGCAGTTCCCCGGATCCGGCGGCGGACGCTCGTTGATCCTGTGCGGCCATATGGATGTGGTGGAACCGGGCGATAACGATTGGACTTATCCGCCTTTCAGCGGCGCGTATGTTGACGGCAAGATTTATGGCCGCGGCGCGGCTGATATGAAGTCGGGCCAGGCCGCTAATTTGTTGGCCTGCAAAGCGCTGCAGGATTGCGGCGTGAAACTGAACGGCGATTTAACCGTTCTATCCGTGATCGATGAAGAGTGCGGCAGTACGGGCATTCTCTCAGCGATTCTGCGCGGCTATACCGCTGATGCTGCGATTGTGACGGAACCCACCGGCATGGAATTGTTCATGGCTTCCGTGGCTGGCATTTTTTACCGGATCAAAGTCCCCGGCCGCTCAGCCCATGGCGGGATGGCCTATCTGGGCGTTAATTCCATCTATAAAGCGATGAAGGTCATTAACCAGATCCGGGAGTTGGAGGAGGCCCGCCGCCTGCGGGTGACCCATCCGTTATACCAGGATCATCCCATTCCCTTCTGTTTGGGGGTTAATCGTATCCAAGGCGGCGACTGGCCCTGCATCGTACCGGAGGAGACGATTCTGGAAGGACGTATCTGCGCTTCTCCCGATGAGACGGTGGAGGAAGTGAAAAAGGAACTGGAGGATGCGGTTGCGGACATCGCCGCTTCCGATTCCTGGCTGAAAGAGCATCCTCCTGTCGTGGAATATTATCCCTACCGTTGGAACAGCGGCCAAGTCCCCCTGGATCATCCCCTGGGCTTGATCCTGCAGCAGAATTCCGCAGCGATCACCGGCAAGGCCAGCCCCATGACGGGTATGCCGGCCAGCTCGGATTCCGGCACGTTGCTGCGGTTCGGCAATACGCCGGCCATAAACTTTGGCTGCAGCCCCTTGACGCTTGCACATAAAGCCGACGAATTTGCCGCGGTAAAGGATCTGAATGAATTCATAAAGGTTTTGGCGCTGTCGATTATCGATTGGTGCGGCTGTGAGCGTTGACCGTTGATGATCTGGTTTTTTAAAGGATGGCAATGACAACTGACGACGAGAGGGAAAGGATGTGCGGAATGGCAAGTGTAAAGGAGTGTGCGCAGGAGGCTGTTGCAAAAAACCGGGACGAACTGATCCAACTGGTGATGGATTTGGTTCGCCATCCCAGCACGAAAGGGAATGAGCTGAGCGCGCAGACGTTTTTTGCCGATAAACTCCGTGAACTGGGCGCTGAGGTGGATATGTTCGAACCGGATCTTGAACGGCTCCGGCAGCACCCCGGTTTTGTGACCGATCGGACTTCTTTTGCCGGCAGCCCCGTGATCGGCAGCGTACTGAAAGGCGCGGGCGGCGGTAAATCCATGATCCTCTGCGGACATATGGACGTGGTGGACCCCGGGGACGGCGCGTGGACCTACGGACCCTTTTCTCCCCGCTATCTGGATGGCAAGGTTTATGGCCGGGGCGCCTGCGATATGAAGGGCGGCATCGCCTGCAACTATATGGCGGTCAAATCCCTGCGGGACGCTGGCATCCGGCTGAAAGGCGACGTCAAAATCCTCACCACCATTGACGAAGAGGTAGGGAATTGCGGAATGCTGGCCCTGACGGAAAAAGGATATTCCGCAGACGGCGCCCTGGTGGCGGAGCCCTCCGACGAGGCGCTGACTGTTTCCAGCGCCGGCTCCATCTGGTACAAGCTCCATATCTACGGCAAGGCGGCCCATGGCGGCAGCGCCTATTACGGCGTCAACGCCATCTATAAAGCGCTTCCGTTCATTAGCCGGATTCGTGATTGGGAAGAAGAGCGCCGCCTGCGCCTCTTTGGCAAGGCCCGTTTTTATGAGAATCTGCCGGTGCCCTTCTGCATCGGCGTGAATATGTTCCATTCCGGAACCATGCCGGCAATCGTGCCGGAAGAGGCCGTCCTGGATGGGCGGATCGGCATTTCTCCACTGGAAACCACGGAAGAGATCATGAAAGAGTTTGAAGACATGATCCAGCGCGTTGCTCAGGCAGACCCCTGGACGAAAGAGCATCCGCCGCTGGTGGAATATCATCCCAGCCGCTGGGTCAGCCGGAGCCTGGATCCGGACCATCCCCTGGTCCAGACCGTTAAAGCCAATTACCGTGACCTGAAAGGCGTGGATCCTGTCATGGACGGCATGAAAGCCTGTTCCGATTCCGGCACCCTGCAGCATTACGGCCATACGCCGGCCTTTGAGTTCGGTCCGGGCCCGGGCACCGCTTTACATCAGACTGACGAATACGTCAGCGCAGAATCTCTGCTGAACGTGACGAAGGTCATTGCAGCTACGCTCATCGATTGGTGCGGCGTGGCTGAAGAATAAGTTTTTAGTTCTTTTGATTCTGGGGGATCATGCGTCAAGCTGTTCAAAGAGAAAGATCAAAAGAGAAAGATCAAAGAGAAAGAGAGGGTGGAGATTTTCAGGTTTCTGTCGTGTTTCAAGTCTACAGATGAGTAAATGAAAAAATTTTAGGAGGAAAGATCATCATGAAAAAATCCAAGTTTTTTCTTATTATCGCAATGATGCTGGTTGCCTTGGTCGCGTTCGCGGCCTGCAGCAACGATAGCGGTTCCGCCGGCGCTCCCGCCGAAACCCCTGCCGAAACCCCTGCCGAAGAGGAAAGCGGCGCCAGCGATACGGTTTACACCGTTAAGATCTCCCATGTCGTTCCGGAAACCGACGTCATCCATAAGGCTTATCTGGAACTGGAAGCAAAGTTGGAAGAGAGCGGCCGTTTCGACGTCACCATTTACCCGAACCGTCAGCTGTCCAACTCCAATGCGGAAGATGCTGAAAAGGTTATGGCAAACATCGTCCAGATTGCCGCCGCCCCCACCTCCGTTCTGGCCGGCTCCGGCAATGTCAAAGAGATGCAGATCTTTGACTATCCTTACCTGTTCGACAACAATGAGGAGCTCTATTACTGCATGGATAACGGCCTGACCGAGTATCTGTCTCAGAAATTGGCCGATTCCTGCGGCATCGTCATCAAAGGCTGCGTCAACGGCGGCTGGTGCCCCATCTCCGATAATATCCCTTATTATACTCCCGACGATATGAAAGGCCGTTTGATCCGTATTCTGAACTCTGAAATGTATATGAAGATCTTGGATTCCTGGGGCGCTGTCGGCACGCCCATCGCTTGGGGCGAAACCTTCACCGCGCTGCAGCAGGGTACCGTCGACGGTCTGCTGACCTCCTTCCCCGCCTGGTATTCCGACCGTTTCACCGAAGTTCAGGATTATCTCATGCTCCTCCATCCCGTTCCGATCATCCATATGACGATGGTCTCCGAGGAATTCTATAATTCCCTGGATGACGAGGCCAAGGTGCTCTTCGATGAAGCCATGGCCCTGTATGACCAGAGCATGCGTGAATACCGCGCGCAGGAATCTGCCGATTGCCTCGAAAGGTACCGCGGCGGCCTGATCAACACCATCGAGTACACGGAAGAAGAACTGCAGCCCTTCAAAGACGCTACCGCTTGGATGCTGGAAGAAACCGAAACGGTCGGCGAGGAGTGCATGGAATACACCCAGTCTCTGCTTACTGAATACAGCGCCGGCAAGTAGATAAGTAAATAATCAGTAAAATAGGGGTTTACCGCCTCACGTTTCATCGATCGTCTGAATGGGGTACGCAAATGAATGTACGCCTCTTGAGAGGCGCACATTCATTTGCGCCATATTCCCTGTATTCAAGGGCGCGTTGTTTTGCCCCTCCGGATAAAATCGCGTTTCCGTGCCCGACATGGCGCAGCGGCTCTCCGCAAAAGTCATTGACCCGCGCAAAGCCGGTTTATCTGTAGCCGTTTATGTACATAGCAAAGCCTTTTCCTGCTATTACCGTTTAGGAGGTTGACATGGTAAATTCGCATAAAAAGCCCGGCGCCGCGTTCCTGAAAAAGGTCGTCGATGTTGAGGCTTGGTATAATAAGCTGGAAGCCAATCTCGGCGTAGTCCTGTTGTTCCTGATGATGTTTGTGATGACATTCCAGATTGTTCAGCGCTTTGTATTTAACAGCGGCAATACCTGGTCGGAGGAACTTGCCCGCTACATGTACATCTGGTTCACCCTCGTCACCGTCAGCTACGCGCTGGTGCGTAACGCGCACATCAAGGTCGATGCCTGCATGAGCGTCTTTCCCAGGAAGGTTCGTCCTTATATCGTGGTTTTAGGTCTGATTATCATCATATTATACTGCATTGTGATGACCAAGTATGGATTTGCGATGATCGCCCGCAATATACGGATGGGCAATATCTCCCTGGGCCTGCATCTGCCGATGTGGATCGTCTATCTGATCACGCCGGTCTGTCATATCCTGATCGCCTTACGCGCCGTACAGCGCCTGATCATGATCTATCTTGGCGACGACATGGAGGCGCCCGATGAGGCGGAGGAAGCTATCAAAGCCGCCCAGGCCCGCGAGGAAAAAGACAGGCTGTTGAGCGGCGACGCCAAGGCTGAACCTGCAAATAGCGCAACGGAAAATCACGCAGCCGCAAAAGCTGATCAAGAGTAGGAGGTGACACTGAATGCTGGTGCTTATTTTATTCGTAGCGGCTTTATTTCTCAACATCCCCATCGCGTTGTCCCTTGGTGTCGCCTCGGCGGGTTACGGCCTGCTGCAATTTATGCAAGGCGGCGGCACATCCTCCATTGACATGGTTGTGCAGACCTTTGCGGCGGCGTTGGATTCCACCCCGCTGCTGGCGCTGCCCTTCTTCGTGCTTGCCGGCGACATCATGATGACCGGCGGCATTTCCCGCCGCCTGGTCAACGCCTGCATGAAGAGGATGAAAGGCGTTCCCGGCGCCCTGGGTATTTCCGCCGTCGTCGCCTGCATGATCTTCGCGGCAATCTCCGGCTCCGGTCCGGCTACCGCCGCCGCCATCGGAGGCATCATGATCCCCGCCATGTACCGGGACGGCTATAACAAGGGCTTCTCCAGCTCCATCGTGGCCATGGCCGGCGCGCTGGGGCCGGTGATCCCGCCCAGCCTTTCCTTCATTATGTACGGCGTTGTGGCGCAGCAGTCCATTACCGCTTTGTTCATGTCCGGCGTCCTTCCCGGCGTTCTGATGGGTCTCTCGCTGATCTTTTACGTCTTCTACTGCGCGAAGAAATACAATTTCGGCGGCAAAACTGAAGTGGATTACTCGAAAGGCAAAGGTTGGAGAGATAGCGCCGTGTGGTCCTTCATGGTTCCCGTTATCATCCTCGGCGGTATTTATTCCGGCGCTTTTACGCCCACCGAGGCTGCCATCGTCGCTACCGATTACGGCCTGATCGTCTCCCTGTTCGTCTACCGCGAGATCAAGATCAAAGATCTGTGGGAAACCTTCAAGCCCACCTGCCTGACGATCGGCTCCATCTCCATTATCGCCTGCGGCGCCATGGCCTTCGGCCGCCTGCTGACCCTGGAACAGATCCCGGTCATCGTTGCGGACTTCATCCTGGGTATTTCCTCCACCAAGTGGGTGGTGCTGCTGCTGATCAACGTCTTTTTGCTGTTCGTCGGCTGCATCATGGAAACGCTCTCCGCCATCATCATTCTGACCCCCATCCTGTTGCCTGTCGCTACCGCTTTGGGCATCGACCCCATCCATTTCGGCTGCATCATGGTGGTCAACTTGGTCATCGGCATGTCCACGCCGCCTGTTGGCGTAAACCTGTTCGTCGCGCTGCGGATCGGTAACACAACCCTGGGGGAAATGGGCAAATGGCTGCTATGCTCTATCCTCTGCTGTATCGCCGTGCTGATGATCATCACTTATGTCCCCGGAATCTCCATGTGGCTGCCCAACATGCTGCTGTAACGTCTTTTTGCGTCCCCATTGATCAAACCGTTTATCATTGCGCGTTACTTGCCAAGTTAACGGAACCAAGCCGTTTCCCTATCGCCGATACGGTCGATCATGCTTGGTTTTGGCTCTATCAGGGAGCCGCCTCATGCAGGACGGCTCCCAACCTCCAACCTGATCCCGGCTTTACCCATTAACTCATTTATATGTTTTTACTTATTCCGTATCAAAAAGGGGGTGGGCGAAACAATACGACTGGCCGCCATGCTGTTGGAAATCCAGGCGGGCCGCAATCAGCTGCAAGGCAAAAGCAAAAAAAGGAGGTCATATTATGGAACTGGTTTATGTTATCGTAATTACTCTTTGGTTCCTCTTGGCGGCGTTTATGTACCGCTTTTTACTCAAAAAAGAATATGCCCAATATGGGGTGGATTATCAGCACGCCGCGCCCCCCGCTGGCAAACAGGGGAAGGGAGGCGCCTTATAAATGAACGCTTTTTTGATTGGCGTACTGATTTCCCTGGCAGCCTATCTGACCATCGGCTATATCGTGGGCCGCAGGGTTAAAGACGTGAACGATTATTACGTGGCCGGGCGCCGGGCGCCGGTCATCCTGATCGTCGGCTCCCTGGTTGCCTCTTTCCTCAGCACCGGCGCATTTTTGGGCGATACCGGCGAGGCCGCTTCCGGCGCTTTTATGGTCATCATCATTGTCGGTGTGATGCAGGGCGTGGGCTATCTCTACGGCTCCAACCTGTTCGGCCGCTATGTCCGCCGCAGCCGCGCCCTGACCATTCCGGAATTCTTCGGCGTGCGCTTCAATTCCACGCGCATGCGCAAACTGGCCGCCGTGACCATGGTCGTCGCGGTCACCGCGTACATGCTTTCCGTGACCCAGGGCATTTCCACCCTGATGTCCAATATCACCGGCCTGGACTACAAATATTGCGTATTGATCGCCTGGGCGTCTTTTACCTTCTTCACCATTTGGGCCGGTTCCCCCGGCGTGCTGATCACGGATACCATGATGTTCTGCGTGTTCCTGATCGCCGCCGTGATCGCCGTTCCCGCCGTGGTGGTCAATGTGGGCGGCTGGCATAGCACTATCGCCAATCTGGCCACTTCCACGGAGATCCCCGGCATCATTTCCGCCGTGGGCAATGCGGATTATGTGGCCGCTACCGGCGAGACCACGCTGTGGGCCGTGGTTTACGGCGTGGTGTGGATGCTGGTGGTCATGGTCAGCCCCTGGCAGACCAGCCGTTACATGATGGCCAAGGATGAGCACACGGTGATGCGTTCCGCCATCTGGGCTTCCATCGGCGTGATCATCACCACCACCGCCATCTACTTCGTCGCGGTGTTCACCGCCAGCGTGTCCCCCGGCCATGGTTCCCAGACCATGATTTACGCGGCCATGAACCTGATGCCCAAGCTGGTGGGCGTGATTCTGCTCACCGGTATCCTGGCGGCCGGTATTTCCTCCGGTTCCACCTTCCTCTCCCTGTGCGGCTTCGCCATCACCAACGATATTTTCATGAAGCATAACGCGGATGAAAAATCCCGCCTGCGCTTCTCCCGCACCGGCATGATGATCGTCAGCCTGTGCGTGCTGGCCATGGCTTATTTCAACCCGCCGGCCATTTTCTGGGTCATGTATTTCGGCGGCACCGTGATCGCCGGCTCCTGGGCCGTGGTGTCTTTCGGCAGCATCTGGAGCAAAAATCTCTCCGAAAAAGGCGCCTTCCTGGGCATGCTGCTGGGCTTCATCGGCTGCTTCGGCATCCGTTTGGGCACCGCTTTGGGCTGGTTCACCGTGCCGTTCATTCTGGATTCCTTCTTCGTCGGCATTTACCTGAGCGTCATCGGCGTACTGATCGGCAACCGGCTCAGCAAGCCCACGGCAATAGAGATCAAGGAACGGCAAGCCATGTTCGTCATCCCCGAATCGGAAAAAGATCCGGTCAAGATGAAGGGAACCATGAATCTGTGGAAACTGTTTTTGGCCTTCGGCGTCTGTTACGGCATCTTTATGATCACGCAGTACGTTGTTCCTTATCTGAACGCGATAAAATAGTTCGCACTGTTGCGGCATTACCTGAGCCCCGTCCACGGACGGGGCTCTTTCTGTCTGCCGGTCAACTGCGCGGCGGCACAAGCCAGCCGGGCCGCTTGCCCGCTGGTCTCCGGACCCGCCGCTCCCTTGTTCAGTTTGCGGGAGCCGGAGGTTCTTTTTGATGCGCCGGCGCGGGATGGGCCGTCTCCGGGTTGAGAATGACTTTGGCGCCGGCGGCGTAAATCTGCCGCCAGTCGTCGTTCAGCACCGCCCTGCGGCAGCGGTCCCGGTCCAGCACGGCGAGGCCGGACAGCACGTCCACGCCGAAAGAAAACAGCAGGGGAGATAGGGCGGCGCTGGGTCCGGCCAGCACCACCCGGCTGCCCGCGCATAATTGCAGCAGGCGGGGCAGGGTCTTGTTGGTCAGGGCCATGCCGGTGATGAACACCAGATCCATCTCAGGCAGCAGATATTCTTCCGCCGTATCCGGCAAATCGCCGGGGCGGGGCTCCCGTTCGAAAATCGTCAGCTCGCAGCAGGGCCCGTACAGCCGGTCCACCGCCTGGAAATGCCCCACGGCAGCCACCTTTTTCCCCGCGGCCCAGGGCAGCAGCCGGGTAAAGATATCCCCCGGGTCCGCGCCGCCCGCCCCGGGGAACAGCGCGGCTCCGCTGCCGCGCAGGCGCTCCGGCTCGTTATGCCAGGCATTGAGGGCCGCGACACCCAAAGCCGCTTCCCGGGGGTCCCAGCTCTTGCAGCGCGCGGCCAGGTCCTTGAGGGGCCGCCCCCGCCAGCCCGCCGGTTCGCCCACGGCGGGTTCCGGCTGGTGATCGCGGAGCAGCAGGGAGCAGATACCGGCCCTGCCGCCGCTTTCCACCAGCGCCCGCCAGGCCCCCACCAGCGCCCGCTCCACCCGGAGCCTGGGGTCGATGTCTTCGATCAAAGCGTCGTACAATTCCCACATGGCCTGCTCCCTCCGGCGGCCCGCGCCCTCCCCCACACTGCTACAATCATGCGCCTAAAGCCCGCTTAGTGGCCGGGAGCGGCTGTTCTTCCCGCCGGGACGCTCAATTTCTGTTTGACAAATACTGGTGATGATAGTATTATCTTATCGTATATATAATCTTTTGTACAGAATAGTTTAAGAGAAAATATTTTCAGGAGGAGATAAGATGTTGTCAAGAAGCGGAAGAATGGTTTTGGCGATCATGCTCTGCGCTGCCCTGGTCTTGTCCATGAGCTGCTGTGCCGTGGCCAAAACCGTTTCGGAGCCGGTGGCCGCCCCGGCCGACGGGGCCGTGGTGTTCCAGGTCAGAATCGGCGGCGCTACCGTTGAGTATACCTGGGGAGATATCAGCGGCAAAAACGAATTCCCTTCCCTGACCGCTACATACGCCGCCAAGATCAATGACGAGCTGTCCAGCCAGGAATGGACCGGCGTGGCCCTGGCCGCTATTTTGAACGACGCCTCCCAGCAGCTGGGCATGGCGCTCAACAGCGATTACCTGGTCAAGGTGGTGGCTGCGGATAACTGGGCGGCCAGCTTTACCGTTGGCGAAGCGCTGGACGCGGCCAACCGTTATCTACTGGCTCCCGAAGCGGTGAAGAATTATGACGAGACCACCGCCTATGCCAACAGCTATGCGCGCATCCTCAGGGGCGATGCTACAATGCTGCCCAATCAGGCCAATATCCGCTGCGTGGCCTCGGTGGAGATCCTCAACGCCGACGGGTCCGCCCTGGGCGCCCTCGTTACGCCCGCGGCCAAGCAGGTGACGCTCTCCCGGCAGGCCCTTATTTTCAACGGCAGGCCGGTGGAGCTGGAAGCCTATAATATCGACGGCAGCAATTATCTGAAGCTCAGGGATATCGCGGCGCTGCTCAACGGCACCGCCGATCAGTTTGAGGTGAGCTTTGACGCGGCGACCCGGGTCATGCTGGCCGAAACGGGCAAGCCCTATACCGCGGTAGGCGGCGAGCTGGCCAAGGGCGCCGATCAATCCGCCACCTGCCAGGCCAGCGCCTGGACGCTGCAAGTGAACGGCGTTGCCAAATCCGCTTATGTATACAATCTGGGCGGTAACAATTTCTTCAAGCTGCGGGACCTGGGTGCGGGCCTGGGCTTCCGGGTGGAATACGACGCGGCCGCCAACAGCGCCGTGATCATCAGCACTGATTATCAGGCGCCGGTGGAAGTGTAAGCCCGGATTCGGCTCGTTGCACGCATTCCCTTCATTTGCCGAACAGATTGTCCGAAAGACCGCTCCATAATTCAGGCTGTTCAGAAACAAGGCCTAGCTGGCTTTTGCCTAGCGGCAAAATCTCAGTTAATGCACTCGCCCACGGCATCGCCAGACCAGGCGGAGAAACAGGCAGCTAGGGAGCGTACCCAAACGTACGTGACCAACGCTGCCCGTTTCGACAACGCCGTATGGCGCAGTTTATGGACAGCCTGCGGAGTCGCGACCCTTCGGCAAATGATTGTGTTGGAGGAAAACCATGCACAAGACCTGGATATTCCTGCTGCTCCTGCTGTCGGCCCTGGCCTTCAGCGCCTGCGCCGGAGCGGGCGGAGCGGAGCGGGACAGCGCCCCGGAAGAGGAAACCGCGGCGGAAGCGATCGCCGGACCGGAGACGCCCGTAGAAACGCCGCCCGAGGAGGAACCAAGCAACATCGGCCCGGCTACGGAGCCGGAACAGCCAATGCCGGCGGAAACCGGGGAAGCGGCGGCGGAACAAGCCCCGGCGGAACAAGCCGCCGGCCGGCCGGAGCCTGCCCCGCCGACCCAGCCTGTGGCCGCGGAAACAGCCCCGGCGGAACCTGGCGGCCCTGTTGCCGCCGGGCCCGAGCCGCCCGGCTCCGCCACGGAACAGGCCGATTCCCTCCTGCATATCTACGGCGAGGGGGTCGCGGCGGAACGCTGGTATTCCTTAAGCCAGCTGCAGCAGATGGGCGGCACTATCGAAGCCGAATATTATTACCGGGGCAAGGACCCGGACCGGGGCCACAGCGCCTGCCGCGGCATCGGCCTGGCTTATTTGCTGGACCAGACCGGTCTGGCCGAAAACGCCCGGCAGGTCAAGATCACGGCCAGTGACGGCTACGGGGCCAGCTATACCCTGGCCGCGGTGCGCAAAGCCTATCTGGACGAGACGGACAGCGGCAAAAAGCTCTACATGATCCTGGCCTGGTTCAAGGACGGCCAGGAGACGGACAGCCTGACGCTGGTGATGGGCCAGAATGTGGCCGAGGAATACAACCGCATGTTCTGGGTGCGGGATGTGATCGAGATCGAGGTCCAGCTATGAGCAAGCTGCTGGCCCGCTTCACCCTGAAGGATCTGCTGATCGTGGCGGTGATGGCGGCCCTGGGCATCGCCATCAAGCCCCTGGTGGTGAGCCTGGCCCATCTGATCAGCGCGCCGCTGATGATACCCGGGGGCGCTTTGGCCGGGGGACTGTACATGATGTGGCTGGTGATGGCGTTCGGCCTGACCGGCAAACGGGGCAGCGCCACCCTGTGTGGCATTGTCCAGGCCATTTTGGTGCTGGTCACCGGCATCGTGGGTTCCCACGGCCTGATGAGCCTGGTCAGCTACACCATGCCCGGGTTGATGATCGATGTGCTGCTGCTGGCGATGCGGCATCGCTGCTGCTGCCTGCCCTGCTGCTTCCTGGCCGGCATGATCGCCAATCTCACCGGCACCCTGATCGTCAATTTCATCTTTTTCAGGCTGCCCCTGGTGCCCCTGCTGCTGTCCCTGACGGTGGCGGCCTTTTCCGGCGGTATCGGCGGGCTGCTGTCCTGGTGGCTGTTGAGCGCCCTGGGCAAATACGGCGTGGCCAAGCCGCCGCAGCGGGAGGCGCGGCCGTGAAACGCTTGCTGATAACGGCCCTGTCGCTGCTGCTGTTCTTTGCAAGCGGCTGCGGAGGCGGCGCCGGCTTTAGCCTGGTATACGGCGATACCCTTACGGATGCCGCGCTGTTGGTGCGCCGGGCCACGGCCTTGCCCCTGGCCCTGGAACAGGCAGGCCTGCCAAGCGCGGGGCAGGCGCTGGTCTACACCCGGGACGGCCGGATGCTGGACGCCGCTGCCGCGGAGGTCACGCTGTACGGCAACGGCCAGGTCCGGGTGGCGGGGAAGGACTGCGGCCACATCGCGGGGCTGGTGCTGAACCCCCCGGCCTGCCGGCTCACCGACGCCTACCGGCTGTCCCGGGAAGCGCTGGAGCGCGGGGAGCGGCTGCTGTTCATCTATGTGGACGGCCTGGGCTGGGAGGGCTGGCAGGACGGGCTGGAGCAGGGTTTGACGCCCCGGATGTCCGCCCTTCCGGCAAACCTTACCGTCAACAGCTATCCCACCATCACGCCGGTGAATTACGCCGCCATGGTCACCGGGGAGCCCCCGGCCCTAAGCGGCGTGGACGAGCGTTCCGACCATCGGCTGGCCTGCCCCTCGCTGTTCGATTATGCTTCGGAACAGGGCCTGTCAACGCTGATTCTGGAAGGGGATATCCAGATCATCCAGTTTGCCGTGGCGCAGACGCTGCATCCGGATCTGGACGGCGACGGCGACACGGACAACGAGGTGTTCGCCGACGCGCTGGACGCGGTTCAAGCGGATTATGACCTGGTGTTCATCCATTTCCACGGCCTGGACGATACCGAGCATGCCTGGGGGCCCTTAAGCGCCCCGGCCCGGGCCAAGCTGGCGGAGCTGGACGCCATGATCGGGCAATTGCTGGATTTATGGCCCGGCAGCGTGCTGATCACCGCGGATCACGGCCAGCACGCCGCGGAAGGCAAGGGCGAGCACGGCCTGTTCTGCGCCGAGGATCTGTTCGTGCCGCTGCTGACCCGCTGAGCTGACCCAAGGAGGCTAGATGAAGAGATTCCTGACCATATTGCTGCTGGCCCTGGCGCTGCTCAGCGCCGCCGGCCTGCCGGCTTTCGGCCTTACCGCCGCGGCCGGGCATATCCATTATGCGGAGAGCGGCGACCCGGCCCTGGCCCTGTACGCCGCCCCCGGTTATCTGAACGATACCCTGACCCTGGCAGGCAGGGGCCTGGCGGAGCGGAAAAGCTTTACCCTGGCGGAGCTGGAAGAGCTGGCCTATGCCGCCGATCTGGGCTATGAGCATACCTATTCGCTGCTCACCCGGGGCGATGTGTTCACCCGGCCGCTGCTGACCGGGCTGAAAGCCCTGGATTTCCTGGTCTGGGCAGGCCTGAAGGAGGACCTGCCCGACCAGACGCCGGTGCGGTTCATCGCCAAGGACGGCTATGCCGTCACCCTGACCCTAAAACAGCTGCGGACCGGTTTTTCCAGCTATGCCACTGCGGCTGCTTTGCAGGCGGAAGCCACGGGTTTGCCGGTGTTGCTGAGCTTCGGCGCCAACGGCCTGCCCCTGGTAGGGCCTACCGGCATGGAGCCGGTGTACCGGGTTTTTAGCGAGGCCGACGGCTTCTCCGCCCCGGCGGATAACGGGGGCGGCCCCTTAAGGCTGACTATCGGCCAGAGTTTTGCCGGCGACTATAACGCGCCCAACAATGTCAAATGGCTGGCAGCCGTTGTGGTGGGAGACCCGGAGGGCTATGCGTACAGCCGGGTCGTGGATCAATCGGCCGCGCAGGGGCACGTCCCGGCAGGGGGCGACTGGACCCATCATCAACCGGGCTATCGGGATTACCGCAGCCTCACCCTGACCATCGGCGGCAGCGAAGCCGAACCTGCCGTGCTGACCCTGGCGGAGCTGGAGGCCCTGGACGGCCTGGTGATACGGGATTATTTCGCCGCTTCCGGCGGGCGGAACGCCTACGAGGGCCTCTCGCTGAAGCGGCTGCTCTCCGCCTATCTGGCCGAGGGCGTGGACAAGCCCACCTCCGTCACGGTGATCGCCAGGGACGGCTATGCAATCAGCCTGAACGTGGACGATCTGTGGGACGGCGTCGCCAGCTTCTATCAGCCCGGGGAACAGCGGGAGATCATCCTGGCCTACGCCGTGGACGGCGCGCCCCTGGTGCCGGACGCCGCTTCCCCCGGATATACCGGCGGCAACGCGTACGGGCCCTTAAGGCTGGTGGTGGAAAACACCGTCTCCCAGTGGGTGAAAGATGTGGATCGGATCGTGGTGGGCGAGGCGGAAGCCGTTCCCGCTCCTTCCGCTTTAAGCTGGCCGGAACGCCTGTCGTTGCTGACGGCCCTGACCCCCCGGCTGCTCCAGACCTTGCTGACCCAGGAGTAAACGATGAAGAAGAAAACCGTATTGATCATCCTGGCCGCTTTGGCCTTGGCCATAGCCCTGCTGGCCGTGCTGAACCGGCCCGCCGGCCAACTGGATGCCAGCCGCCTGGAAATCTATCTGGACGGCCAACTGGCCGCCGCCTTCACCATGGAGCAGGTCCGGGAGTTGCCCGCCGTTGAGTTGCAAAAGGAGATCGTTTCCGCCAATTACGAGAACCAGAGCGGCCTTTTCACCGGCGTGGCCCTGCGCACCCTGCTCTCTGCGGCGGACCCGGATTGGCAGAGCTACGGCCAGATGGTGGCCACCCGGGCCACGGACGGCTTTGTCTCCGCGTTCAGCGCGGAGGAGGTGGCGGCGGACGACAATATCCTGGTGGCCTACGCCCTGGACGGCCAGCCTTTGGGCAGCGAGGAGGAAGGCGGCGCGGGCCCCTTCCGCATCGTGATCCGGGACGACGCCTTCGGCAACCGCTCCACCCGCTGGCTGTGCCGCTTGGAGGTGCAGTAGTGGAGGCGGTGTGCTGCCGGGAACTGCGTTTCGCCTATCCCGGGGGGCCGGAGATCCTGCGGGGCCTCAGCTTCTCCCTGGCCGAGGGGGAGACCATGGCGATCGCGGGCCTTTCCGGCTGCGGCAAGACCACCCTGGCCCAGATCCTCTCCGGCCTGATCCCGTCCGCTATCCCCGGACAGCTGTCCGGGGAGGTCCTGCTGTTCGGCCGGCCTCTGGCCGGGCGTAACCCGGCTGAGCTCATCGACGAGGCGGCCCTGGTGTTCCAGGACAGCGACGAGCAATTGCTCAACACCACGGTCGGCGACGAGCTGGCCTTCGGCCCGGAGAATCTGGGCCTGCCCCCGGCGCGCATCCGGGAAACCGTGGCGGCGGCGGCCCGGCGCTATCATCTGCAAGACCTGCTGGACCAGGACCCGGCCTGTCTTTCCGGGGGCCAGAAAAAGCTGGTGGCCATTGCCGCCACTGCCGTGCTCTCCCCCCGGCTGCTGATCCTGGACGAGCCCCTGTCCGGCCTGGACGCCCGGGGCCGCTGCCTGGTGACGCGGCTGGTGGCGGAGCTTCGGGAGCAGGGCCGCACCGTGCTGCTGATCGAGCACGACCTGCGTTCTTCCCTGGCCCGGCTGGCCCAGCGCTGGCTGCTGCTGGCAGACGGGCGCGCCGCCGCCTGCGGCAAGCCGGAAGAACTGATCCATAGCGGCATCCTGGCCCGGCTGGAGCTGACGGACGATGATAGAGATTGAGCGGTTGTCCTATACCTATCCCGGCGCGGCCCGGCCGGTGCTGCGGGATTTTTCCGCCCGGTTCGGCCCGGGGGAGGTCGTGGCCCTGACCGGGCCCAACGGCTGCGGCAAAACCACCTTGGCCCAGCTGATCACCGGCATGCTCCGCCCGGATCGGGGCCGCGTACTGATCGACGGGGAGGACATGACCAAAGAGAGCCTGTTTGCCATCGGCAGGCGGCTGGGCTATATCCGCCAGAACCCCAACCGCCAGCTCTTTTGCGCCACGGTCCGGGAGGAAGTGGCTTTCGGCCTGGAGCGGCTGGGGCTTTCCCCGGCAGAGCGGCAGGCGCGGGCCCATGTTTGGCTGCGGCTGTTCCGTCTGGAGGAGCGGCTGGACGCTCAGCCCTTGCTGCTGTCCCTGGGGGAGAAGCAGCGGCTGGCCTTGGCCTGCGTCCTGAGCCTGGGCGCGCCCTATCTGCTGCTGGACGAGCCCACCGGCGGGCTGGACCCCCGCTGCCGCCGCCTGCTGGGCCGGGAATTGCTGGCTCTCGCGGAGCAGGGCCGGGGCCTGATCGTGATCAGCCATGAGCGGGAGTTCATCCGCCGCTATTGCAGCCGGGAGCTAAGGATATGCTGAGCGCCCTTGCTTTGGCCACTATCGACCCCCGGGTGAAGCTGCTGCTGCTGATGGCGGTCTCCACCCTGTCCCTCGTTGCCCCCAACCCCCTGACCCTGGCCGCCCTGCTGCTGCTGGTCCTGGCCAGCCTGCTGCTGGGCGCTGTGCCGCCCCGGCGGCTGTGGCGGCAGGCCCGGACGCTTCTTTCCATGATCGCCCTGATCTTCCTGCTGCAATGCCTGTTCCGCCGGGGCGGGGAAGCCGTGCTGCAGCTATGGGGCCGCACGCTGGTCACGGAGGAGGGCCTCTATACCGCGGCCCAGGTGGCGCTTCGGCTGCTGATCATCGTCAGCTCGGCGCTGCTGGCGCTCACCGGGGAGCTCCGGGATTATCTGCTGGCCCTGTCCTGGTGCCGCCTGCCCGACGAAGTGGTGTATATGGTGCTGGCGGCGCTGCGTTTCATCCCGCTGCTCAGGGAGGAGGGCCGGGATGTGTACGCGGCCATGCAGATGCGGGGCTGCGATCTGGAAGGCAGCTCCTGGCCCGGCCGGGCCAGGCTGTATGTAACCATGCTGCTGCCTATCACCGCCGGGGCTTTGCACCGGGCGGAACGCATGGCTTTGGCTATGGAGGCCCGGGGTTTCCGCAGCTGTCCCCGGCGCAGCCACTGGCGCAGCCTGCGCTTTAGCGCAAGGGACGGCTTGTACGCCGCGGTCTATGGGCTGCTGCTGGCGTTGGTGATGATCTATGCCCGGTAAGGCGGCGCTGTGCCGGATGACAAACAGGGACGCTGAGCGTCCCTGTTTTATAATCCGTTTTCCCGGCGGCTGCCAGACCAAGCCGGTTCCCGCACCGGGCCGGGCTCCCCGACCGGGCGGGCTTGGCCCGGCTGTTTAACCCGGCAGGTTTTCCGTGCTCTCAGCCACCCAGTGCACCATGGTATAGTCGGCGTTCAGGCTGGGCGTCTTGGTGGAGACCGTCAGATAATAATCCCCGGGTTCGACGTCCAGCTCAAAAAACATATAAGCGTACTCGCCGTCCACACCGGCTTGCCTGAACACCGAGCCGTTGAGCAGCCTATTTTTCTCATCCGTACAGGCCAGGTCGATCTGCTCGATCATCTTGCCCAGGCTGTCGCCGGAAAGCACGATGGTCAGCGTTCCCCTTTCTTCGCAGGTGATTTTGTAGGTATCCATATAGTTGCCCGCCGCACCCGTGCCGTCCATGCCGAGATGCCCGTGCATGATGGCATCGGCGGAAAAATCATCGGCCGTGGAGGGGAGATCGTTCGGCTCATGCTCGGAGGCCGGATAACGCCCGGTTTCCGCCTGAGCCGGGCCCTCCCAGGCCGAGGGCCTTACGCTCAGGATCTCGCTGTAGTCCGATTGGACCCCGTTTTTCACGGCGGTTACTTTAAAGGAATACTTGATATCGGGATCGTCGATATACAGGCCGGCCGAATAATCGTCGTCATGCTGGCACAGCATCCAGGACCCGTCCGCATTCTCAAAGTGGTACCAGGTGTTGTTCGCTCTGGGGACCGTATAAAAGACGTAGTAGCCGTCCGCTCCCGGCACCTCGTCCCACTGGATGCCGATATGTTCCTCCGTGCAGCTGTAAACGTATAGACCGGCGGGGGCGGGCAGTTTGCCGGAAGCGTCGCCGCTCTCCGCGGACGTGGAGATGCTGATCGTCTGCGCGGCTTCATTCCAGGAGACGGCGATATTCAGCGCCGACAGGATATCGCGCAGTTTGAAAAAATTGTTGTCGTCGATGTTGTAGGCAGTCAGATCCAGGGGGATGGGGCCCAGATACAGCCTGGCCCCGGCGGGGGATACGGTTTTAGCGCTGAGATTGGCGGGTTTCTCCATCTCGCCGCCCACCGGAACATAAGCGGTAAGGGGTTGAATGGTGATCGCTTTCAGTTGCTGATCCCAGACCACGTTGAATTGTTTGGGCGTGCCGTTGAGGGCATAGGCCAGATCCCGCAATTTAAAATAATTGTTGCCGTCAATATTGTAGGCAACGAAGTCCTGCGGCTCCCCGTCGATCAACACCTGGGCCGTTGTGGGTTGCGCCGTGACCGCCATCGCCAACGGGGAAAAACACAAGACCAGCGCAACGGCACAGACGACTGATAAAAGAAACCTCCGTTTACTGCCTTTCATCGCCGAGTTCCTCCTTGTTGTTTTTTGTTTTACCTGGGGACTCCGGGGCAAAAGCGTTTGTTAGTATAAATCGGGGCCGCCGGCGCGGCATAACCGCTGCAGCCGGCAGGCCTATCGAAACGCTGAAAAGTGAGGATTAAGCGCCCTGATTCTAAGATAATACAAATTTTTCCATAAAACAAGGATTAATTTCAGGCCCTATAGACAAAATCCGGGCTTTTTGCTTCAGCGCGCCGGCCGGATGGGCGTCCACGCTCCCGCCGGACGCTGCGGCGCGCAGGATCCGCCTCCGGGGATCCCTGGCGGCGGACCCTGCCGTAGGCCGCAATGAATCTGCAACAGCGCGGCCGGGCGCTTGGCCGGGGCTCAATCCCGGTCCTCGTTCAGGTAAGCCCTGACGCCCCGCCAGAGCAGACCCGGGGGCAGTTCCGTCAGTTCCTGCCGCGGCCCCAGCGCCGCGGCCTCCCGCAGTTTTTCCATGCTGAACCCGTCCTTGAGCAGCATGCATTTCATCAGCCGGGGCGAAAGGGCTCGGGCCGGACAGGCATAGAGGCATTTCAGGCACAGTATGCAGGTAAAGCCGCATTTGATCCTGCCGCCCTCCAGGCGGATATTGCCGGTGGGGCAGTCCGCAACGCAGGCTCCGCAGTGGACGCAGGTTTCCGAGGCATGGATGGTGGCGCCGAACAGCCGGGCCCCCGGATGCTCCAGCCTGCCCAAGGCGGCCATCGCCCGGTCCCGGATCAGCGGACGGAGCAGCTGTTCCCGGCCGGCCAGCAGATCGTCGATCACGGCTTTTGCCTTATGCGGCAGGATGTTGATCAAGCGGACGGCCAATTCGGTGGCTGTGGCCGCCAGGCAATTGGAGGGCATCACCAACATGGTTTCGTAGATCACCCGGTAATGCCTTTTGGTCAAGGTACGCTTGGTAAAAACGCGGCAGGCCGTATTGGGGGATATTTCCCCGCCGCCGGAAACGGCGATGATGGCCGCCGGCTTGCCGTTGCCAAAAGGCAGCCTCCCCGCCCACTGTTCCACAATACTGGCCAGCCGGAACGCGTAAACCGGGGAAAGGATCAGCAGCAGATCCGCGCCCTGCACCGTGCCGGCGCTGTCCGGCCCCTCCCGGGGGATCGGGATGGCGTTCACGGCGACGCCCTGCTTTGCAAAGTGCCGGGCAAAACAGTCCGCCGCCGCCTCCGTGCAGCCGGTGCCGGAAAAATAAGCCAGCGCCACCGATTTCGGTTGTTCTTTGGCCACGGGCGTCCCTCCTCTCTCAATAATAAATATATCATAAAAAAATAAAGGAGCCAATTGCAAAAGCAATCAACTCCTTAAAAAATATGCTGGTGCGGGTGACAGGGATCGAACCTGCACGCCTTGCGGCACCAGATCCTAAGTCTGGCGCGTCTGCCGTTCCGCCACACCCGCAGAAACCCCATCAATTGTAACATAGCCGGTGGTGAAAAGCAATGTACGGCGCTTGGTAAAACCGCGGCTTTCCTCCAACAGTATATTATAATCGTCTTTTCGCCAGAATTCAATAACCGCAAATAATTATCTGGATACGGCAGGAGAACAAGCGGTTTTATGGAATTAATCAGTTTGGCTGCATAGCCGTTTTTTGCTGCACCCTGCGCCGGGCAACCGGATCGGTTCAAATTTCAAATAAGATAAATGGGATTTAGGAGGACTGTTAATGAAATTCCAAGTCAGCGACGGAGAGAAATACCAAAAAATTATGGAAGCGGAGATCAGTGTGGAGGAAATGGACCTCCCGATCAAACTGGCCTGCAAACGCTTGGCGGAAAAGGTCAATATCCCCGGCTTCCGCAAGGGCAAAGCCCCCCGCTCCGTACTGGAAAGCTTTATCGGCCTGCCGGCCATCCTGGAAGAAGCCGCCGACGGCATTTTGGGCCAGGCTTATGTGGAAGGACTGAAGGAGACGGGCCTGGAGCCCGTGGCCAAACCCGAGGTAGATATCACCCAGCTGGAAGCCGGCCAGCCCATGAAATTCAAAGCTGTGATCACGGTCAAGCCCGAGGTGAAGCTGGGCCAGTATCAAGAGTTGCCCGTGACCCGCCGCGTCGTGAAGATCAACGAAGAAGATATCGACCGCGATCTGGCCAGGCAACAGCAGCGTTTGTCCAAGCTGGTGGACGCCCCGGAAGGCGCGGAAGCCACCAATGGCGATACGGTTACCATCGATTTCAAAGGATTGAAAGACGGCGTGGCTTTCGAGGGCGGCACCGCGGAAAACTATCCCCTGACCCTGGGCGGCAACAGCTTTATCCCCGGCTTCGAGGATCAGCTGCTGGGCGCCGAAAAAGGCGAGCAGCGCCAGGTGGAAGTGACCTTCCCCGAGGATTATCAGGAGCAATCCCTGGCCGGACAGCCGGTGGTTTTCGAAGTCACGGTCAAGGAGATCAAGGTCAGGCAAATGCCCGAGCTGGACGAGGCTTTCGTGCAGGAAGTCAGCGAGACCGCCGAAACCATGGAGCAGCTGCGGGAGGACGTGCGTAAATACTTGGAAGAGGGCAGCCTGAAAACCGCCGATGAAAACGGCCGGGTGGACGCCGTGGCCCAGGCGGTGGAAAATGCGGAGGCCGATATCCCACCGGTGATGGTCGAACAGCAGATCGACCAGATCGTGGCCGAGACCAACCAGCGTTTGCAGTCCCAGGGCCTGAGCTTCGAGAAGTTCCTGGAATATACCGGTCAGACCATGGACCAGATCAGGGAAACCTATCAGGAGCAGGCCCGCTTTATGGTCAAACGGGACCTGGTGATCGAAGCCGTGGCCGACGCTGAAAATATTCAGGCGGAAGAAGCGGACGTGGAGGCCGAGATCCAAAAGCTGTCCGTCAATTATTGGCAACCTCCGGAAAAGATCCGCGAGATGCTGGAAAAGAATGGCCGCCTGGAGGATCTGAAATTCAGCATCCGCATGCAGAAGGCCGCCGAATTCATCTATGCCAACGCCCTGGTCTCCGACGAGATCGTGGACCGGGAACAGATGATCCGGGACGCCGCCCAGGCGGCCCAAGAGGCAGCGGACCAGGACGAGCCGGAGCTGGCCATGCCTGAGGAAACGGACGCGGAAGCCGGGCCGGCCGCCGCAGCCCCGGAGCAGGAAAATCCGGCGGAGCCAGCGAAAGAAGCCGGCGGGGAATAAATATTTTACTGTTTATCGTCCCTTCTTGCGAACAATAATTGCTCTTATTTCGTCGAAACAATGCGGGCGGGAATATTTGCCTGCCGCCGGTGGTATAAATGAACAGACGACGGACCGAAGGAGGTTTAACCATGAGTATATTAGTGCCGATGGTAGTGGAGCAGACCAACCGGGGCGAGCGCTCCTATGATATTTATTCACGGCTGCTCAAGGACCGGGTGGTCTTCCTGGGCAGCGAGATCAACGATCAGGTAGCCAACCTGGTCATCGCCCAGCTGCTGTTTCTGGAAGCCGAAGACCCGGACAAGGACGTGCAGCTTTATATCAACAGTCCCGGCGGCTCGGTCAGCGCCGGCATGGCCATTTTCGACACCATGCAGTATATCTGCTGCGACGTTTCCACCATGTGCGTGGGCCTGGCGGCCAGCATGGGCGCTTTCCTGCTGGCGGCCGGCGCCAAGGGCAAACGCCTGGCCCTGCCCAACAGCGAGATCCTCATCCATCAGCCCATGGGCGGCGCCCAGGGACAGGCCACGGATATCGATATCCATGCCCGCCATATTCTGAAAACCAAGGACCGGCTCAACCATATCCTGGCGGAGCGCACCGGACAGCCTTTGGAGCGCATCGAGCGGGACACGGAGCGGGACCATTTTATGAGCGCCGAGGAAGCCCGGGCTTACGGCCTGGTGGACCAGGTGATTGCCGCCCGCCCGCGCAAGAAATAAACTTTCGCTGTTCCGGCGCCCCCCGAGCGGCACCGAAACTTCAAGCCCAGCCTATATTGTAGTAGCGGCGCGCTGCCGCAATAACGGCCGGGTCTGGGGTCTCTTGGTTTGTCTTTTGCAGTAAAGACAGGGTTGCCCTGTTTTCCCGCCCTTTGATAATTCTTGATAAGGAGAAAATATGACCAAGACCGACGATAATACGCCCCGCTGCTCTTTTTGCGGTAAAAGCCAAAGCCAGGTCGGCAAACTGATTGCCGGGCCCAATGCTTTCATTTGCAATGAATGCATCGAATTGTGCCTGGAGATCATCGAGGACGAGGAGACCCTGGCGGAGAGCAACGACGCCCCGGCCCTTACGGATATTCCCAAGCCTTCTGAGATCAAGGCGGTATTGGACCAGTATGTGATCGGCCAGGAGCAGGCGAAGAAAAATTTGGCGGTGGCTGTCTACAACCACTATAAGCGTATTACCCATGGCGGCGATACCGGCGACGTGGAATTGCAGAAGAGCAATATCGTGATGCTGGGCCCCACCGGCTGCGGCAAGACGCTGCTGGCCGAGACGCTGGCCCGCATCCTCCAAGTGCCCTTTGCCGTGGCCGACGCCACCAGCCTCACCGAGGCCGGCTACGTGGGCGAGGATGTGGAAAATATCCTCCTGAAGCTGATCCAGGCCGCCGATTACGATATCGAGCGGGCCCAGACCGGCATCATTTATATCGACGAGATCGATAAGATCGCCCGCAAATCGGAAAACCCCAGCATCACCCGGGATGTGTCCGGCGAGGGCGTGCAGCAGACGCTGCTGAAGATACTGGAAGGCACCATGGCTTCCGTGCCGCCCCAGGGCGGGCGCAAGCATCCCCATCAGGAGTTTCTGCAGATCGATACGACCAATATCCTCTTTATCTGCGGCGGCGCTTTCAACGGCATCGAGAACATCGTCGCCACCCGCCTGGGCAAAAATGTCATGGGCTTCGGTTCGGAAGTGCGCAGCCTGGCCAATAACCAAAGCGACGATCTGATCCGCCAGGTGCTGCCGGAGGACCTGCTGAAATTCGGACTGATCCCGGAATTCGTGGGCCGCCTGCCCATCATCGTCACCCTGGAGGCCCTGGATGAAAACGCCCTGGTGCGGGTGCTCACCGAGCCCAGGAATGCGCTGATCAAGCAGTACCAGAAGCTGTTCGAGATGGACCAAACCCAGTTGGAATTCACGGATACCGCTGTGCGGGCCATTGCCCGGGAAGCCCTGGCCCGCAAGACCGGCGCCCGGGGCCTCCGGGCCATCCTGGAAACGCTGCTGCTGGATGTGATGTTCGAAACGCCGGGCCGCGAGGATATCTATAAATGCGTCATTACGGAAGGCGCGGTGGAGCATCGGGAAAAACCGCTGCTGCTCAGCCAAAACCAATCCCTGCCTGCCGGTAAGATCGGCCGGGGCAAATGGGACAATGAAAGCGCATAATATTTAGGAGCCGGTTAAAAACCGGCTCCTGCCTTTCCCGGAACGTCGCCCCAAATCTGACATATTCTGTATTGCTATGGCTTTTCCCTTGAAGATGTGTTATAATACCACAGCATCGTTGAACTGACCGGAAATCCCCCCGGAAACGAGGTTGATCACATGATTGAAAGCAAACTGGACCGCATGAAGGACACCCATTCCTACAACGTACATAACGACTGGCGGGCCATGCCGGCCATGCCGCTGCGGGGCATGGTGGTGTTCCCCCATATGCTGACCCATTTGGACGTGGGCCGCGACCGCTCCATCAACGCCATCGAGGAAGCTATGTCCGGCGACAAGAACCTGATCTTTCTCATCATGCAGAAAGACCCGGGTATCGACGAGCCGGAATTGGGAGATATTTATGAGACAGGCGTAATCTGCATGATCCGCCAATTGCTGAAGCTGCCCGGCGGCACCGTGCGCCTGCTGGTGGAAGGCATCAACCGCGCCAAGCTGATGAGCTGCATCCAGGAAAGCCCCTATATCCTGGCGGAAGTGCTCCCCCTGGAAGAAGAGCAGGGCGCCCGCCCGCTGGAACTGGAAGCCTATCAGCGCATCCTCCAGCACCGTTTTGAGGAGTATGCCAAAAACTCCAAGCGGGTGACGCCGGAAACCCTGGTGTCCCTGGCCAATGTGGAAAACGCCAGCGAGCTGGCTGACCAGGTGGCGGGACAATTGAGCATCAAAAGCGAGGAACGGCAGCAGCTGCTGGAACAGCTCTCCATCCCCCGGCGCATCGAAACCATCCTGGCGCTGATCGACCGGGAATCCGAGATCGTGGAGCTGGAACGCACCATTGCCAACCGGGTGCGCCAGCAGATGGAAAAGAGCCAGAAGGAATATTATCTCCGGGAGCAGATGAAAGCCATTCAGGTGGAGCTGGGTGAAAAAGACGAGCGCTCCGCCGAGGTGACGGAATACCGGGCCAAGGCGGAACAGGCCCAGCTGCCCCAAACCGCCAGGGACCGTTTTGAAAGCGAATTGCGGCGCCTGGAAAAAACCCCGCCGCAGATCGCGGAAGCTATGGTCATCACCAATTATCTGGACCTGATCCTGGCGCTGCCCTGGAATAAGTTTCCTACGGAAAACCTCAATATCAAAGAGGCGGAGCGTATCCTGGCCGCGGATCATTACGGCCTGGAAAAGCCCAAGGAGCGCATCATCGAGTACCTGGCCAGCTGCCAGCTGAAAAATAATTTGAAGGGGCCGATCATCTGCCTGGTGGGGCCGCCCGGCGTGGGCAAGACCTCCCTGGCCCGTTCCATCGCCCGGGCCACCGGCCGCAAATTCGTACGCATGTCCCTGGGCGGCGTGAAGGACGAAGCGGAGATCCGCGGACACCGCCGCACCTATATCGGCTCCATGCCCGGCCGCCTGCTGCAAAGCATCAAGGACGCCGGCGTGGGCAACCCCCTGTTTCTTCTGGACGAAGTGGACAAATTGGGCAACGACTGGCGGGGCGACCCCACCAGCGCGCTGCTGGAAGCGCTGGACCCGGAACAGAACAGCACCTTTTCCGATCATTACCTGGAGATCCCCTACGACCTGTCCAAGGTGATGTTCATCACCACCGCCAATTACCGGGCCAATATCCCCGCTCCCTTGCAGGACCGGATGGAGATCATTGATATCCCCAGCTACACCGAGGATGAAAAGCTGCATATCGCCGAACGCCATCTGATCCCCAAGCAGCTGGGGGAGCACGGCATTGACAAAAGCCAGCTCCGCTTCACCACGCCGGCAGTGAAGGCCATCATCCGCAATTACACCCGGGAGGCGGGCGTACGGGAACTGGAACGGCGCATCGCCAAGATCTGCCGCAAGGCGGGGCGGGATATCGTGGCCGGGGAACCGTGGCCTTTCAAGGTCGAGAAAAACAATGTGGAGCAGTATCTGGGCGTCCGCCGCTATATCGACGATAAGTTCAGCAAAAAGCCGGCCGTCGGCGTTGCCACCGGCCTGGCCTGGACCGAGGTAGGCGGCGAGCTGCTGCAGGTGGAGGTGCAGACCATACCCGGCAAAGGCAAATTCACCATCACCGGCAAGCTGGGGGATGTGATGAAAGAGAGCGTGCAGGCCGGCTATACCTGGCTGCGCTCCCAGGGCGAAGTCCTGGGCATCCCCGCCAATATCGAGGACACCACGGATTTCCATGTGCATGTGCCGGAAGGCGCGGTGGAGAAGGACGGTCCCAGCGCCGGCATCACCATCGCGGCGGCCATGACCTCCCAGCTGACCAGAAGGCCGGTGCGGGGCGATATCGCCATGACCGGCGAGATCACGCTGCACGGACGGGTGCTGCCGGTGGGCGGCATCAAGGAAAAGCTGCTGGCGGCCTACCGCAACGGCATTGTGGAGATCATCCTGCCCAAGCCCAACGCCAGGGATCTGGAGGAATTGCCGGAAAGCATCCGGGGCAAAATGACCTTCCATCTGGTGGAGCAGATGGACGAAGTGCTGAAGCTGGCCCTGCAGTAACAGGGTTTGCCGCAACAATGTACCGATGATCATCAAAAGCGCGGAGCCGCCTTGCTCGGCGGTGAAGAAAACACAATATCCGGAGGAAAACCTGCCGCTGATCGCTTTGTTCGGCCGCTCCAACGCGGGCAAAAGCAGCCTGATCAATGTGCTGGCGAACCGGAAAAACCTGGCCCGCACCAGCTCCGCGCCTGGCAAAACCCGGCTGCTCAATTTTTACCGGGTGGCTGCGGAAAACGAGGCCGGCCAGGCGCTGGCCTGGTTCTTCGTGGACCTGCCCGGCTACGGTTACGCCAAGGTGGCCAAGAGCGAGCGGGAGCGCTGGCTGGCGCTGATGGAGGAATTGCTGGCAAGCGGCAGACCCCTTTTCTGCTGGCAGCTGGTGGATATCCGCCACGAACCCAGCCGGGAGGATTGCCAGCTCCACGCCGCCCTCTCCCGGGCCGGTTTTCCGCTGCTGACCATTGCCAACAAGGCGGATAAGATCGGCAAAAACGCCCGGCGGCAAGCCCTGAACACCATTGCCGTTGCTTTGGGCCTGGAGATCCGGGAATTGGCGGTGTTTTCCGCCGTGACCCGGGAGGGCAGGGAAACGCTGCTGCAGCAGGCGGAGCGATTCGCCCTGGCTGTCAGCGGGGCAACAGCGCCCGAAGCATAAAACCATATACGAGAACGCCAATGTTTTAAATAATAAAACCGTCCTTCCTTTGCAAAAGAAGAACCAAGAAAACTTTAGAGGGGAAAGGATAGCTCCCGTTTAAAGTTCTTTTGGTTCTTTTCTTACAAGAAAAGAACGGTTTTATTTACCGATATTCCTTCCGCCCTAATAGAGCAGCAGTTCGTTGACCAGCAGGGGCAGGCTGTCCCGGTTTTCCCTGGTCACTTCCATCACCTTCACGGCCGGATGCTGCCGCACCGCGTCCAGCAGCAGGCCGGATTGGGGTTTGATCACGCCCAGGACGGGCGTTGTCTCGTCCAGCTTGGTCAGCACTTCCAGGCAGAAATCAGGCGCCTGCTGTTCCATGAAGCCCAATTCGTCCATCAGCAGCAGATGGGCGGGCCGCTGTTCCCGGAGGATGTCCAGCCCGCCTGTTTCGAAAGCGTTGGGGAAAGCGGTGTAGAGCCCTTCGCCCCAGCGGATGCCGATCAGATGGCGGCGGTCCAGGGCGGGCTTTGGCTCCCAGGCCGGGACGATATAGGCTTCCGCCAGGGCCTGGGGCAGCGACGTCGCCATGCTGACCGTGCGGAAGCCGCCCAGCAGGCCCAGGGGCAGCCCGGCAATGGCCCGGCTGATCACCGTGCTTTTGCCGATACGGACCGGCCCGGTAAGAAAAACGTGCATATCAGCACCTCCATTCAGCGGACCAGGCTTCCACCAGGTCCGTTAATGCGACGGGATCCTCCAGGGCGGAGACGGCGGGCAGGCCGAACAGCCGGTCCCGCCCGGCAGCCACCCGGCCGCTGACGGCAAAGGCGTTGGCGGTCAGCCGCTCCCGGACTTCCTCCTCGTTATGCCCGCAGATAATGGTGGGCGCCGGGATATCGGCGACGCCCTCCAGCGCCACGAAATCATGGTCGTAATGGGCGAGGATTTCCGCCATGCCCAGCTTGCGCTGAAAGAGGATATCCGTTTCATAGTAGCCGCGGGCCGTTACCAGCAGGGACCCGGCTTCCCGGTGCCGTGTGGTGTTGGAGCCGGGGATGTCCATGGCGAACTGCTCGAAATGGATCTCCTTGACCGACCCCACCCGGTAGCCCCGGGCGGTCAGTTCCCGGATGACGGCTTCCACCGTGGTAGTTTTGCCGGACAGGGACACGCCTATTACGGAAAAAATACGCATCATGACCTCGTTCTGGTGATTTTTATTGGCCTGCCGGCCGCGCGGGGGAGGCGGGGGGCCGGGAAGGGCCGGACGGCAGGCCTTTATCCTTATAGTATTATAATGCAAAAGGCGCGCCGGGTAAAGAAATATTAGGTAAAATGTGTTGGGTTAAGGGTTTGCTTTTGGGCTCCGGCCTGTGTTATACTGAACAGGCACGCCAATCCAAGAGGAGGATCTTACATGAACGAAACGCTTGCGACCCCCCAATCGCTGGAAGAGGCCCTGAGCCCGGGCAGCGCCCGGAAGAAGAACTGGGCCGCCTTTGTGGAATCCGATGCGGTCAATTTTTTCAATCAATACGGGATCGAGAAAATGACCATTGACGACGGCCGGGGCAACAAGGCCAAACTGGCCCGCACCAAGGATAATGAGATCAAGGTGGAATACACGTCTTCCGTGACGCTGTAACGGCAGGTAGAGACGAAGACCGGAACAAATTTTGTTCCGGTCTTTTTTCGACGATTTATTTGACAGGGATTATCCGCTTTGGTAGAATGAACTGGTGAACAAGGGGACTGAACGTTCGCCGAAGGGGATGAAGGAATGAAGAAAATACTCCCGCTCCTGCTGCTCCTGCTGCTCCTGACGGCGCCGCTGCTCTGCTGCGGCGGCTGCGCAACCCGGGAGCGGATCACCGGACTGCCGGCGGACGGCGACCTGCGGGGGCTGCGCGTTGGGGTGGTGCTGGGCTGGAACGCCGATTATTATCTGGACCAGACGGATCTGGCCAGGGATCTGAAGCTGATGCGCTACAATACCATCGCCAGCGCGGTGCTGGCCATGAAATACGGTTACGTGGATGTGATGGCCCTGGAAATGGCCAGCGCCGGCTTGTTATGCCGCAATATGCCGGCCTTTACCGTGCTGGACGAGCCGCTGGCCGCGGACCAGATCCTGCTCTATGTCACCGGCAGCCGCGCCGATCTCCGGGACGCCTTTAACGCCTTTATCGCCGGGTTCAGGCAGACGGCGGAATACGCCGATCTGCTGAGCCGGACGGACGCGGCTTTCTTAGGCGATTATCAGTACCGGGAGGTGCCCGCTATCGGCGGCGGGGAAAAAATCGTCGTGGCCTGCGAGGACTATTATCCCTACTGCTACTGGGATTTTGAGCGGGATTGCATCGCCGGCATGGAGGTGGAGCTGGTGACCCGTTTCGCCAATGCCTGCAATTACCGGGTGGAGTTCCGGTTCAGCTCCTTTAGCGCCGCCATTATGGACCTGAGCCTGGGGCGCGTGGACATGATGGCAGACGGTTTATCCGGTTATTACGAGAACTTTGCCGAGCAGGCGGGCATCCTCTGCACCGACCCCTATTATACCACCCAGCTGGTGTGGGTGGCGGTCCGGGACGAGAGCCTGCTGGAGGGCGGGATGTCCGAAGAAATACTGCAATATTATTGAACCGCGGGAGAAAGGAAAAATATGAGCGGACTGCTGGCCTATGTTCAAAACGCTTTGTATCAAAACCTGATCTACCAGGACCGCTGGCGGTTTTTGCTGGACGGCTTCCTGATGACGCTGCTGCTGACTTTTGTTTCGTTCGTCGTCGGCAGCCTGCTGGGGGCTTTGCTGTGCGTTGTCAAACGCTCCAGGTTCCGCAGGCTGGGCGCGTTGGCGGACCTCATGACCCAGTTCTTCGTGCGCCTGCCCACGCTGGTGCTGCTGATGATCATGGCTTACGTGCTGTTCGCCAACGCTTCTTTAAGCATGGAAGTGCTGGTGATGATCGGCCTGACCGTCAAGGCCGCCTCCTATATTTACAGCATCTTTTATACCGCCGTGGAATCCGTGGCTCCCGGAGAAAGGGAGGCCGCCCGTTCCCTGGGCATGAGCGCGCGCCTTGCCTTTCTGCAGGTGTCGCTGCCCCAGGCGGTGCGGCAGGCCCTGCCCATTTATAAGAATCAGTTCATCATCACGCTCCAGGAAACCGCCATCGTGGGCTATCTGGCGGTGCAGGATCTGACCCGCGCTTCGGATATCATTACCTCCCGCACCTTCGACGCCCTGGCCGGACTGCTGATCACAGCCGTCCTCTATCTGATGATCGGCTGGGCGGCGGCGGCGCTGTTATCCTTACCGGGCCGGGAAAAACATCTGACGGAGGCGGATCTATGATCGAGATACGGCAGCTCTGCAAGAAATTCGGCGAAAACCTTATCTTCGACCGGGTTGACTTAAGCATCGGGCAGGGGGATTCCGTGGTGATCATCGGCCCTTCCGGCTGCGGCAAAAGCACGCTGCTCCGCTGCATCAACCGGCTGGAGACACCCACCTCCGGCCAGATCCTGCTGAACGGGGAGAATATCCTGGCGCCGGACACGGACGTGGACCGGCTGCGTTCGAAAGTGGGCATGGTCTATCAGAGCTTCAATTTATTTTCCCACCTGAACGTGCTGGAAAACATGATCCTGGCCCCCATGAAGGTCAATCGCCTGCCCAAACAACAGGCGATCGCCGAAGCGCTGGACCTGTTGGCCCTGGTGGGCATGGAGAACCGCAAGTTCCATCTGCCCCCCCAGCTCTCGGGTGGACAGAAACAGCGGGTGGCCATTGCCCGTTGCCTGATCATGCATCCGGAGGTGATCCTGTTCGACGAGCCCACCTCCGCCCTGGATCCCACCATGGTGGACGAGGTGCAAAGCGTGATCCTGCGCCTGGTGCGGGACGGCCTGACCTCCGTGATGGTCACCCATGAAATGGATTTCGCCCGCGCAATGGCGAAAAAGGTCGTGTTCATGGAGGAGCAGGGTATTTATGAAACAGGTACGCCGGAGCAGATTTTCGACAGCCCGGAGCGGGAAAAGACCCGCACCTTTGTGGCTAAGCTGAAGGTGTACGAAGAGCAGATCACCCTGGCCAACCTGGACATCTATTCCTTCATGAGCCGGGTGAAGCAATACTGCATCCCCTACGGCTTCACGCCCCGGCAGATGAATATGATCCTCTCGATTTACGAGGAACTGATTTTCCGCATCATCAATTCCGGCGCCGCGGGCCGGGCCGTTTTCCGCCTGCGCTGCTCGGACCGGAACGACTTCAAAGACGTTTACCTGGAATTCCCGGAGCTTAACCGTTCGCCGCTCACGCATCCGGCAGTGGACGAGCTGGGGGTGCGCATCCTCAGGAAGATGGTGGCCGCGGAAACCTGCCCTGAGAGCCGGGAAGGCGCTTTGCTGCATTTTACCATTGCCGGTTGATTGGGACGGGCATATGCAACCAGGCGGGGGAGGAACGCAGCCGGGGTCCCCGGGACGGCCTGCGGCGATGCTCCGCCTGAAATACCGGGGAAAATCAAGCAGGTTTTTTGTTCCGCTCAAATTTCCGTCACCCTTTCGTCATATAAGCGTGTTATGCTGATCCTGTAAAGCAGCGGGAAAGAAAATACGCACAGGAACAGGGCGGCCGTACTGTGGCAGCCAAGCCGCCGGCCCGCTGGCTCAAACAAGGCTGAGCCCCTCCGCATCAACCAGGGACGGCGCAGCGCTTTATTGAGACAAATCAATCCTCCTCAAAAGGTTACATACCTTCCCCCCTTTCTCTTTTGGCATCGCGCCGCCCGGTTGGGCGGCGCGATGTTTTTTGCACCACTTCGGGTAAGCGTCATATAATGCGGTATCACAGAAGGAGGTAAAGATATGAAGACAAAATGGCTACCCCTGCTGATGCTGGTATTGCTGATGACGTGGATGGGACTGTTGTTATCCGGCTGCGCCCAGGACGAGATGCAGGTCGTTCAGGTGAACGAAGTGACACATTCGGTATTCTACGCCCCGTTTTACGCCGCGATCAATCTGGGATATTTTGAGGAAGAAGGCATACAGGTAGAGCTGACCAACGGCGGAGGATCTGACAAAAGCATGACGGCGCTGCTGTCGGGCCAGGCGCAGATCGGCCTGATGGGGCCGGAAACCGCCGTCTATGTCTGCAACGAAGGCAAGGAGGACCACGCGGTGGTCATCGGCCAGCTGACCAAGCGGGACGGCTCCTTCCTGCTGGGCAAGACTCCCGACGACAATTTCGACTGGTCCAAGCTGGAGGGGACCTCGGTGATCGGCGGGCGCGCCGGCGGCATGCCCCAGATGACACTGGACTATGTGCTGAAGCAGCACGGGCTGGTGCACGGGCAGAACATCACGGTACGCACGGATGTGCAGTTCAATCTGATGGGCGGCGCTTTTATCGGCGGCGACGACGATTATGTGACGATGTTCGAGCCTTCCGCCTCCACCATGGAGCTGGCCGGCGAGGGCTATATTGTGGCCAGCGTGGGCGAGGCCGGCGGCGAGGTGCCCTATACCTGCTTTATGGTGAAGAAAAGCTATCTTGAAGACAACAAGGAAATGCTCACCGGTTTCATCCGCGCGGTGTACCGGGGCCAGCAGTATGTGACGAGCAACGAGGCGGAGGACGTGGCCACGACCCTGGCCCCCAGCTTCGCCGATAACGACGTGGAGCTCCTCACCGTGGTGGTGCAGCGTTATAAGGACATCGACGTGTGGAAAACCGATCCGGTGATGCTGGAAGCGGATTACGGCCGGCTGCTGGAGATCATCAAAGCCGCCGGGGTCATCGAAGCCGGCCCGGACTATGCGGTGCTGATCGATAATTCCATTGCCGAAAGCGTGCGGAAATAAGGGAAAATGCTGCGGGGCGGACCTTAGGGCCCGCCCTAAGACTGTTGAAAAAGCGGTCAGCGCGGCGAGAAACGAGCGAGACCAGGCGCGGCCGCACACGGCGACGCAGGCGTATGAAAGATACGTCGAGGAGCCGCGGGCGGCTGTAACGACGTATCGCGAAGTTTATCGACACGCTGCGGGGCGGGCCGGAGGGCCCGCCCTTTTTGCTGTGGAACCGCCGGGGGCTTTATCCCGTCTAACCATTATTTGACAGGGAGGCGGGCTGGATGAACAAGCCGGTTATCGGCCTATTGGCCTTGGGTATGATGCTGCTGCTTGCCGCCTGCGCCTGGCGGGGCGGGGATATGCCCCCGGAGCGGGGCGGGGATAAGCCCCCGGGCTGGGGCAGCGAAGGCCCGGAAAGCGTGGCGTTAGCGCCCGCAGCGGATTTGACGGAGCAGAGCGGGCTGGCTTTGCGCCTGGCCGTGGATGGCGCGGAACAGCTGGCTGTCCGCGTGGGGGCGGGGGAGGGTACGGTTGTTTATGAGGCCGGGGGCGATTCCCCGCTGGCCAACGGCGTTTATCTCATCCCCCTGGACAGCGGGGCAGCCCATAGCCTGACCGTTACTTTATGGGACGCGGCAGGGGACGAACTCTTTAGGCAGGAGCGCGAGCTGGCGCCGGCGGATTTCCAGAATGGGCTGCTGCCGGATCTGGCTTATCTCTGCGTATCAGGCAGCCGGGAGGCGGCGGGCTACGCAGCCCAACTGGTGACCGCCGCAGACCTTTGGGAAGGGGAACTGATGCCGGACAGCTCCGACCGGCAGTTGGCGGCTCTCTTTGCCTGGGGCGAAGCGGAATATCGGGCCTTCCGGGACCTGCCCCTCGTCGGCAGCCCGGAGCAGATCGGTCAAACGCTGGCACTCAGGCGCGCGTCCTCCTTCATCAGGGGCGGATCGGAGATCATGGATTATGAAGTGCTGTGGGTCAGGGAGCGGCAAAATCTGGAACAGGGCGTTTATCTCTATGACATGGCTTGGGGGGTACGGCCGGCGGACCCGGAGAATGAGCGCTATCTGGTGGGCGGCCAGTATGTGGATGAGCAGGGCTATATCCGGGACGACCGCTTCAATCTCCGGGTGCTGTCTTTGAATGAGGACGGAACCTATACCGACCTGGGCTCGCCCCCTTTCGATATGGACTTGCAGCAAGGGCTGAAAGGTCTGGTGGACGACGCTTATATCGGCAGCGAGGACTGGGGCGGCGCGGTGTGGAACAACAGCGAATACCGCTTCACCCTGCACCAGGCGGAGGGCGACTTCAATTTTACCCTGGGCCGGCTGTTCGGGGATTTCCCCTGGGACAATGAGGAGCTGGGGGATATTGCCCGCACCGTTATCTGCGGGGATGATCCCGGCATGGACTGCTGCTCCGCCGCCATCCTGGGGGAGCAAGGCCGGACCTGGGTGGACTGGTATAAGCTCACGGAAAGCGGCCGGGTCTATATCAGCCGCCTGCGCACCACGGCCCCCTATGTGTATGCCGGGGCGGTGGGCTGCGGCATGAACGAGCCCCGGCTGCTGCAAGAATATCCGGACGTGACGGAAAAGCCGGAGATACAGCCTAGCGGGGAGGAGAGCTGGTGCGATTTTGACAAAGTTTATCTCTTTGAGAGCGGCGATTACCGGCCCGCCCAGCAGATCCGCTACTATGTGAAGGACGGTTTTATCAGCGGGATCGAGATGAAAATCATCCTGGATTGACAGTGCTGTGAAGTCAGGGGACGGGCCGAAGGGCCCGTCTTTTCTTCACTTTCGCCGGGCTGGCCCCATATACTATACCATATTGAGCTTGCGGCGGAGGGAATCATGGCGGAACAGCCGATGGTTAGCGTGGAGCGGGTCTCGCTCCGTTATCATACGCCTCAGGGAGAGACTTTGGCAGTAGACGATATCAGTTTTCAGGTGCGGGAGGGAGAATTCCTGGCGATCGTGGGGCCATCCGGCTGCGGCAAGTCCACCATGCTGTCGCTGATTTCCGGGCTGATCCAACCTTCGGCAGGCCGCATCTTCGTGGCCGGACGCCAGGTGGGCCCGGATTCCTTGGGCTCGGTAGGCTATATGCTGCAGCACGACCATTTGTTCCCCTGGTGCAGCGTGTGGAAAAACGTGCTGCTGGGCCTGGACCTGCGCAAGCAGGTGACGCCGGAAAAGGAGCGCTGGCTCAAAGGATTGCTGACCCAATACGGGCTGGGGGATTTTATCAAGAGCTTCCCCCGGCATTTGTCAGGGGGCATGCGGCAGCGGGTGGCGCTGATCCGCACCCTGGCGATATCCCCGGAAATACTGCTGCTTGACGAGCCGTTCTCCGCCCTGGATTATCAGAACCGCATCACCGTTTCCGACGATATCGCCGGGATCATCCGGGAGGAGGGCAAGACCGCCATCCTGGTGACCCATGATATCTCCGAGGCCATCTCCCTGGCGGACCGGGTGCTGGTGATGTCGGAGCGTCCGGGCCGGCTGAAAAGCGATATCGATATCGTTTTGACCAGCGACAGCAGCCATGTGATCGACAAGCGCCGGGCCCCGGAATTCGGCGGTTATTTCAACCGCATCTGGAAGGAGCTGAATGTCAATGGCCAATGAGCTGAGCGGCAACGAATGCGGTTCCTACGAACATCTTCTCTATCTCAAAGGCCTGAAGCGGCGGCGGGTGCTGGTGCAGGTGCTCCGTATCCTGCTGCTGTTTGCCCTGACCGGCCTCTGGGAGCTGGCCGCTGCCTTGGGCTGGATCGACGCCTTCATCTTCAGCTCCCCCAGCCGGGCGGTGCACTTGTTGGCCGGCATGTTCGCGGACGGCACCATGTGGCCGCATCTGGGCATGACCCTGCTGGAAACGATCATCGGCTTCAGTCTGGGCACCATGCTGGGCATGCTGGCCGCCGTGGCGCTGTGGTGCTCCGACCTGGCCCAGCGGGTCTGCGACCCCTATCTGGTGATCCTGAACAGCCTGCCCAAAATCGCTCTGGGCCCGGTGATCATCGTCTGGGTGGGAGCGGGCATCAGCTCCATCATTGTGGTGACGCTGCTGATCTCCATCGTGGTCACCATCATCGGCGTGCTGAACGGCTTTATGGAGGTGGACCGGGAAAAGATCCTGCTGCTTCGGACCCTCGGCGCCCGGCGCAAACAGATCTTCACCCGGGTGGTGTTCCCGGCCAGCCTGCCCACGATCATCTCCGTGCTGAAAATCAACGTGGGCATGTCCTGGGTAGGCGTGATCGTCGGCGAGTTCCTGGTCAGCCGGGCCGGCCTGGGCTATCTGATCGTCTACGGCGGCCAGGTATTCAAAATGGACCTGGTGATGGGCAGCGTACTGCTGCTGTCCATCCTGGCGGCGGCCATGTATTATCTGGTGGCGCTGGCGGAATCCTTTATCAATAAGCGCCTGGGGGAATAAGGGTTATTTTATTGCAGGTATAATTTACAAATCAGCATAACTGTGCTATACTGTGCAACAGAGATTATCCTCATTTCCATATAACTTTTAGCAGGTGGTATTTATTCTCGGCAAAACACAATCTGAGGATTTCCTTATTCCCGGGCTCATGGAGGCTTTGGGTTTGGAGGGAGGCGGCGTGATCGCGATTGTCGGCGGCGGGGGCAAGACCTCGCTGATGTACAGCCTGGCCCAGGCCGCCCGGGCCGCGGGTAAACGCGCTGCCATCAGCACCACCACCCATATCCGACCCCCGGAAGGATATCCGCAGACCGGCGACGATCTCGCCGCCGCCGGGCAAGCCTGGGAGCAGGGGGAGATACCCTGCGCCGCCCTGCCCGGCCCGGACGGGCGGCTGGTCGGCCCGGGCGGGGAAGCGCTGGCACGATTGTCCGCCCGGGCGGAGTGGCTGATCGTGGAGGCGGACGGCTCCAAGGGCCTGCCCATGAAAGCGCCGGCGGCCTGGGAACCAATGCTGCCGCCGCTGTGGGACAAGCTGGTGGCCGTGGCCGGCTTATCCGCCCTGGGACAGCCTTTGAGCCGGGCCTGCCACCGGCCGGAGCTGGCCGCGGCCCTGCTGGGTGTGGCGGAAGACGCCATTGTCACGCCGGAGCTGATGGCCGCCCTGCTGCTGTCCCCCGCCGGGCAGATGAAAGGCGTCGCGGACCGCAGCCGTTTCCGCATCCTGCTCAACCAGGCGGACGCGGCGGACCCCCGGCCGCTGGGAGCGGCTCTGCGCAGGCTGGCCCCGGGGCTGACAATAGCCGCGGCGTCCCTCAAGGAGCGTTGGCGCTGCGCCTTGTGACAGGGGACAAGCCGCCCTGGCTATGGCACGCGATCTATGATCGCGCGCTATAGCTACGTGCTTCAGCTGTGATTTTCCCGCGCAGGGAAAAACCAGCTGGGCCAAAAGAAGAACGGTTTGCTTTTTACAAAAACCACGGTTTTAAGGACCGGCCGGGAGGGGCCGCTACCATGTTGATTCTTATCAAAGGCGCCGGAGATCTGGCCTCCGGCATTGCCTGCTGCTTGATCAGGGCAGGGCATCAGGTGGTGATGACGGAGATCGGCTGTCCAACGGTGGTGCGGCGCACCGTCAGCTTTGCCGTGGCGGTGGAGCAGGGCAGCGCCCGGGTGGAAGATATCGAGGGACGCCTGGCCGCCGGCCCGGAGCAGGCGCTGGCTTGGGCCCGGCAGGGCCTGGCCGCGGTGCTGGTGGACCCGGAAACCGCCTGCCTCAAGGTGTTGAACCCCCCGGTGCTGGTGGACGCGGTCATCGCCAAATATAATACCGGCACCCATAAGCATGACGCGCCGCTGGTCATTGCCATCGGCCCCGGTTTTGTGGCGGGGAAGGACTGCCACGCGGTGATCGAAAGCCAGCGCGGCCCCTGTCTGGGACAGGTTTTATGGAGCGGCTCCGCCGAGCCCAACAGCGGCGTGCCCGGAGAGGTGATGGGTTATGCCGCGGAACGGATCATCCGGGCGCCGGACAGCGGGGAATTCATCCCCCTGGCGGCCATCGGGGATCTGGTGGCCGCAGGCCAGCCGGTAGGGCGGGTGGGCGACCAGGTGGTGAAGGCCGGGCTTACCGGCATGGTCCGGGGCATGCTGGCTCCGGGAACGCCGGTGACCAAGGGGCTGAAATCCGGGGATATCGACCCCAGGATCCAGCCCCGGCTCTGCTATCATATTTCCGATAAGGCCCAGGCCATCGGCAGGGGCGTGCTGCAAGTAATCGCAACTTTTGGAGGAACGGACCATGACTGAATCCATAAAAATGACCAAACTGGCGGAATGCGCCGGCTGCGGCGCCAAGGTAGGCGCGGGCCTGCTGGCGGAGCTGCTTTCCGGCCTGCCGGTGCATCGGGACGAGCGTCTGATCGTGGGCTACGACACCAGCGACGACGCCTCCGTCTATCTGGTGACGGAGGAGATCGCCCTGGTGCAGACCGTGGACTTCTTCCCGCCCATTGTGGACGACCCTTTCACCTTCGGCCAGATCGCGGCGGCCAACGCCATCAGCGATATCTACGCCATGGGCGCCATACCCAAGCTGGCATTGAATATCATGGCCGTCACAGCGGACATGGACCGGGAAACCATCCACGCCGTGCTGAGGGGCGGCTACGAGAAGGCTTACGAAGCCGGCGTCATCATCACCGGCGGCCATACCATCCAGGACAAGGAGCCCAAATACGGTCTGGCGGTCAGCGGCTTCGCCCATCCCAAGCGCATCCTCAGCAACAGCTCCGCCCGGGAAGGGGACGCGCTGATCCTCACCAAGCCCCTGGGCGTGGGCATCGTCACCACCGCCCATAAAGGCGGCGTGGGCGACGAGGCCGTCTACGCCCGGGCCGTGGAGCAGATGCGCCAGCTGAACAAATACGCCGCGGAGATCGCCGCGGAGTTCACCGTGCACAGCTGCACGGATGTGACAGGCTTCGGCCTGCTGGGACATGCTTTGGAAATGGCCCGGGGCGGCAATGTCACCGCCGTCATCGATCACGGCAGCCTGCCCCTGCTCCCCGGCGTGCTGGAGCTGGCGTCTTTAGGCATCCTGCCGGAAGGCTTGTACCGCAACCGCCATTTCGCGGCATGCCGGACCCATGCCGCGCCCGGGGTGAGCCGGGCCGTCCAGGATATCATGTACGATCCCCAGACTTCCGGCGGCTTGCTGCTGGCGGTGCCGGAGGCGGAAGCGTCCATGCTGCTCAGGCGGCTGCAAGACGCCCTGCCCGCGGCGGCCCTGATCGGCCGGGTGCAGGCCCGGGGCGATTATGCCATCGAGATCGTCTGAACCGCCGCTGGCCGTTCCGATAACCCGGGGTCCCCACAAAGGCCGGTTTTGACTTTGCGGGGCGGAACACGGTATGGCGCAGCTTATAGACGGTTAAAAGCGGCCCCTTTCAGGGGGCCGCTTTAACTGTCGTGACGGATGATGTCCAAAGGCCCGCCGGAGCAGGCCACGCAAACGGCGTAGCCGTCCAGCAGCGGCGGGAAGATCAGCCGCGCTTCGCCGCAGCGATCGGCCAGCCGGCCCCCGGCCACCACATTGGCGTCGATATCGGGACGGGCAAAGCCGCAGCCGAAAAACTTCAGATAGGCCTCATGGGCGCTCCAGATGGCGTAGAAGCCGTCCGGCCCGCTCTGCCGCACATATTCGTATTCCTCCGGCCCGAACCAGCGTTTGGCCAGGGCCAGATGGTCGCAGCGGCGTTTTTGCTGGATATCCACGCCCAGTTCCTCCAGCCCCAGCCCCAGCAGCCAGTAGGCGCCGCTATGGGAAACGGAGAACTGAAGCCACGGCGCGTTGACAAAATAAGGCTTGCCGTATTCACCCCGTTCCACGGTCAGGTCGGGCCCGGGCCGGCCCAGGGCCAAGGCAAAATCCGCGGCGCAGCGGTGCAGCCGCTGTTCCCGGGTAAGCGGATCAAAATCCTTATAGACATGCAGCAGCGTTCCGTGCATAAGACGCCTCTACTTTTGCCGTTTCAGCGCCGCCTTCATCAGGCCCAGGAACAGAGGATGGGGGCGGTTGGGCCGGCTTTTGAATTCGGGATGGAACTGCACGCCCACAAAAAAGTCGTTGTCCGGCAGTTCCACCGTTTCCACGATCTGTCCGTCCGGAGAAAGGCCGCTGATTAAGAGGCCGTGGCTGGTGAGGATATCCCGGTAATCGTTGTTGAACTCATAGCGGTGCCGGTGGCGTTCGCTGATGATCGCCTGTCCGTAGCATTGTTCCATGAGGGAGCCGGGCACGATCCGGCAGGGGTAAGCGCCCAGCCGCATGGTGCCGCCCTTGGGTATATTATGGCTCTGATCCGGCATAAAATCAATGACTTTATGGGGCGTAAGTTCGTCAAATTCCCCGGAATGGGCGTCTTTCAATCCTGCCACATGGCGGGCGAACTCCACCACCGCGATCTGCATGCCCAGGCAGAGGCCCAGGTAAGGCACGTTGCGGGTACGGGCGTACTCGGCGGCCAGCAGCTTGCCGTCAATGCCCCGGTTGCCGAAACCCCCGGGCACCAGGATGCCGTCCACCGCATTCAGGATGCCGTCCGCCGTCTCCGGGGTCAGGGTTTCGGAATCGATCCACTGGATATCCACCACCGCGCCAAAGGCGTAACCGGCGTGGCGCAGGGCTTCGGCCACGGAGAGATAAGCGTCGTGCAGCTGTACGTATTTGCCCACCAGGCCGATGCGCACCCTTTTATCCCGGCTGCGGATCTTTTCCACCATGGCCTGCCACTCATGCAGGTCCGGGGCGGGAGCGGCGATCTTCAGCTCCCGGCAGACGATATCGGAGAAATGCTGCCTCTCCAGCATCAGCGGCGCTTCGTACAGCACCGGGATGGTGATGTTCTCGATCACGCAGTCCGGACGCACATTGCAGAACAGGGAGATCTTCTGGCGGATGGATTCCGGCAGCGGTTCGGTGCAGCGCAGCACAATCATGTTGGGAAACACGCCCATGCCCTGCAGCTCTTTCACCGAATGCTGGGTGGGCTTGGATTTATGCTCGCCGGAGTTGGTGATATAAGGCACCAGGGTCACATGGATGAACAGCGTGTCTTCCCTGTCCTGCTCCAGCGCCACCTGGCGGGCCGCTTCCAGGAAGGGTTGGCTTTCGATATCGCCGGTGGTGCCGCCGATCTCGGTGATCACCACCTCGGCGCCGCTTTCCCGGCCCACGGAATAGATGAAGCTCTTGATCTCATTGGTGATATGGGGGATCACCTGCACGGTTTCTCCCAGATATTCGCCGCGGCGTTCCTTGTTCAGCACATTCCAGTACACTTTGCCGGTGGTGAGATTGGAGTATTTGTTCAGGTCCTCGTCGATGAACCGCTCGTAGTGCCCCAGGTCCAGATCGGTTTCGGCGCCGTCCTCGGTGACAAAGACCTCCCCGTGCTGATAAGGGCTGATGGTTCCCGGGTCCACATTGATATAAGGGTCCAGTTTTTGCGCCGCCACCTTCAGGCCCCTGGATTTGAGCAGGCGCCCCAGGGACGCCGCGGTCAGGCCTTTGCCCAGCCCGGAGACCACGCCGCCTGTTACGAAAATGAATTTGGTCATGCCGTCACCTCTCCGCTTGTTTTCTCTTGGTTGCGCAGCAAAGCAATGATACTGTATCATAAAAACAAGATATTTTATCATAGCCGAGGCAAAAAGAAAATAGCAAACAACAAAAAAATGTTGCCGCCGCCACAGGGCTTGTCCGGGAAGGGCGCGGCTGGGCAAAGCGGGCGGAATTGTTGTTGCCGCGGTTCTTGTCAATTTAGTTCAATTCTGTTATAATAATAAAATAATTTATCAAATCATTCCGTTTTTTAGCCGGGCTAATTCCGGTACGTTTGCAGCAAGCGGAATACAGAGGTCATGATGATGAAAAAAAGGCTAGCATTGGTGGCGGCGCTGTTCCTGTTGGTTGGTTCTCCCCAGGCGCTGGCTACGGAAACCCCGGCCTCCCTGGTGGGGACCACCTGTCCCCTCTGCCATTTCTGCCCCCAACCCCTGGGCTTTTGCGTGCTGATCTGGGCCGCGGGCTTCCTGATCCTGTTGCTGCTGCTGGTCATCCTGACCGGGCGGGGGAAAAGATGCCCGGTTTGCCAGGCCAGGAACAAGCGCCGGGCCGAAATCTGCTGCAATTGCCATTATAATTTGGCCGCCGCCGCTTATCAGAGCAGCGTTCCTCCGCTGATTGCCAACGAGCAGGGGTATATCTCCCTGGCTTTGAACGCTCACCAGCCGGGCGGCCCCTATCCGGAACAGGCTGGCAATATCTGGACGGACCGCAGCGCAACGGCAAACCAGCCCATCAGGCCGGCGGCCAAGGCAGCCGCCCTCCCGGCGCGGGAATACGCGGCGCCTGCCCCGGCTGCCCAGCAATACGCGGCGCCCCTCAGCATGCCGGCGCCCCGGGGGCCATACACGCCGCCGCTGACCGCCGCCCGTTCCGCCCCGGCGGACGACCATTGTTACATACCCCAGCCCCCGGCAACGAATACTGCCGCTTCTCCGGCCGGCATCCCGCCGGCGGTAAAAGCTGCCGCGTCTCCCCGCCCGGCAGCGGTTCCCGCCGCTTCCGAGCGCAAGCCCTGCCCTTATTGCGGCAAAATCTTGCCCGCACGGGCCATGTTTTGCTCCGAGTGCGGGCACCGGCTGCACCATTGAAGTTTTTAAAACCTTTAAAACCCTTCTTTTTTTAAAAGAAAAGAAGCAAAAGAACTTTAAACGAATTCAAGTGAACGAAACGAAAGAGCAAGACGTTACCCGCCCCCTATTTATATTTTTATAATAAAATTAAGCGGAAGAGTGGAGTCCGGGGTATTTGCACCCAGCTAACTTTGAATAAGTTTAAAATTTTCTCGGTTCCTCTTTTTTAAAAGAGGAACGGTTTGATTTTTAAAAATACCACATGATCATACCCGGCGCGGGCTTCCGGCCCGCGCGGTCCTTACACCATCAAGGCGGTTAATTTGGCCACCCCGGCTTCCAAGGCCGGGGTGGTTTTGATATGCCCGGCCTGGAGCAGGGCCGCGTCCTGATGGGCCAGGTTCAGCAGCTCTGCGTCCCGGAACAGATTGGCCACCTTCAGCTCGGGCAGGCCGTGCTGGCGCTGGCCGAAGATCTCCCCCGGCCCCCGCTGCTTCAGATCCGCTTCCGCCAGGGCAAAGCCGTCCGCGGTCTGGCTGATGATGCGCATGCGCTCCCGGGCCACCTCGCTTTGGGCATTATGCAGCAGGATGCAATGGGACTGCTCCCCGCCCCGGCCGATGCGGCCCCTGAGCTGATGCAGCTGGGCCAGGCCGAAGCGCTCCGCGTCCCGGATCAGCATAACCGTGGCGTTGGGCACGTTCACGCCCACCTCCACCACGGTGGTGGCTACCAGGATATGGGTTTTGCCCTGATAAAAGCCGTCCATCACCGCCTCTTTGTCCGCCTGCTTCATGCGGCCGTGCAGCAGGGCCAGCTTCCGCCGGGGGAAGATTTCGGCGGAGAGGCGCCGGAACAGTTCCTCCGCCGAATCCAGGTCCATCTTCTCGCTTTGCTCGATCAGCGGGCAGACGATAAAGGCCTGCCGCCCTTTGGCCAGCTCCTGCTCGATGAATTTATAGATGCGCTGCTCATAGCCGTAATCCACCGCGTAGGTGCGGACGGGCCGGCGGCCCGGCGGCAGTTGGTCGATGACGGAAAAGGACAGGTCCGCGTAAACGGTCATGGCCAGGGTGCGGGGAATGGGGGTGGCGGTCATCACCAGCAGGTCCGTATCCTCCTGGCCCCGCAGCCGCGCCCGCTGAGCCACGCCGAAGCGGTGCTGCTCATCGGTGACGGCCAGGCCCAGGCGGCGAAAATTGACGCCTTCCTGGATCAGGGCATGGGTGCCGATCAGGCAATCCAGCACGCCGCTTTCCAATTGGGAAAGGATGGCCCGGCGTTCCACCGCGGCCGTATGCCCGGTCAGCAAGGCCGCGGTCAGGCCCAGCCGGGTCAGCAGCGGCAGCAGGCTCTGATAGTGCTGGCGGGCCAGGATCTCCGTGGGTGCCATCAGCGCCGCCTGCTCCTCCCGGCGGCAGCACTTATAGATCGCCGCCGCGGCCACGGCGGTTTTGCCGCTGCCCACGTCGCCCTGGACCAGCCGGCACATGGCCCGGTCCCGGTCCATATCCGCGTAGATCTCGCCGATCACCCGTTGCTGGGCCGGCGTAGGGGAAAAGGGCAGGGCCGCCGCGAAATCCGCGTAAATCTCCTCGTTGTCCGCGTCCTGCTGGTCCGTGGCCCGCACCACCTTGGCCGGGGGCACGATATTGCGGGCGATGGCCAGCTGGATGGTGAGCAGCTCCTCATAAGCCAGGGTGCGGCGGGCGATCTCCAGCTCCGCGAAGCTTTCCGGGAAATGCATGGCGCGCACGGCCTCCTGTTTGTCCACCAGCATGCGCTTGCCTTGCAGCGCTTCGGGCACCGGCTCCGGCAGCAGCTTCCCGCCCCGCTGCCAGGCCGCGGCCACCGCGGCCCGCAGCATTTTCTGGGATAAGCCGGCCGTGGCGTCGTAGATGGGTAAAATGCCCGGGCCGGCGGCGTTTTCCTCATCCGTCAGCTGATAATCCTGCACGGTCAGGCTGATTTTGCCGTAGCGTTTTTCCACTTTGCCGTAGGCCAGTATCTCCCGGCCCGGGCTGAGCTTTTTCTGCAAAAAAGGCTGGTTGAACCAGATCAGGGCCATGATGCCGCTTTCGTCCTTAATGAAACAGGTGAGAATGGGCAGGCCGTTATTGGCCCTGAGGTTCTCCGCGCTGATGATCTCGCCCCGCACCTGGGCCAAGCCGCCGATGGGGGCCTGGCCGATGGGCGTGACGCTGCGGCGGTCCCGGTAGTCCCGGGGATAAAAGGCCAGCAGGTCGCCGATGGTTTTTAGGCCCAGCCTGGCAAAAGCCTGGGCCCGCTTTTCCCCCACGCTGGCCAGGGTGGTCAAAGGCAGGCTCAAGGAGGCGGCGCTTTTATGTACGCCCTCCGGGAGAGGCGCGGGTTTAGCCCGGGGTTCCGGCTCCGGCAGCGGCCCCGCCTCTTGGAGCGCCGCGTTGATCCGCTCCAGCAGCTCCGGCCGCTGAGTCAGGCTGGCTGTTTGGTAGCTGTTGGCCAGCAACTCCAGCCCCGGCATCTGACGCCGTTCCGCCCAGGCCGCCAAATAAGCGCCCAGACCGCCGAATACCGCGCTGTCCGTGTAGCCCACCGCCCGCTCCCTGTCCAGTAATTTCAGCAATTCGTCCATACCCGTTCCCTCGATCGTTTGTTGATTGAAAGCTGGGTAAAACCTTTCTTTTCTTGAAAGAAAAGAAACAAAAGAACTTTAAACGGTAATTTATAATTACGTTTAAAGTTTTCTTGGTCCTTCTTTTACAAAAGAAGGGCGGTTTTTTATTTTTCCAAACCGATTGATAAATTCCGACAATAAAAAAGGCGGCCCGGGCGGGCCGCCATGATCATTCGACTGCGATGAGGAAGTAATAAAGCGGCTGGCCGCCGAAGTGGGTTTCCACTTCCACCTCCGGATATTGTTCCGCCGCCTGTTGCGCCAGGGCTTCCGCCTGTTCTCCGGTGAGGTCGTGGCCGTAGAACAGGGAGAGCAGTTCCGGCTCGTCGGCCTGGGCCATCATTTTGGCGATCAGCGCGCTCAGGGTCTGCGCCACCTCCTCGCCGCAGGCGGCGATTTCCCCCTCCATCAAGGCCAGGATATCGCCGGTCTTGATGGAAAAGCCGTTGTATTTGGTGTCCCGCACCGCGTAGGTCAGTTCGCCGTTCAGCACTTTTAGGCCGGCCTTCTCCATGGCGGCGGCATTTTGCTCCGCGTCATGCTCCGGATTGAAGCGCAGCATGGCGGTGAGGCCCTGGGTCACATATTTGCTGGCTACGATGCAAACTTTCTTTTCGGTCAGGTATTGCACCTGGCCGGCGGTGAGGATGATATTGCTGTTATTGGGCAGGATCACCACCTGCTCCGCCGGGCACTGCTCCACCGCCTGCACCAAATCCTCGGCGGAAGGGTTCATGGTCTGGCCGCCGGAGAGCACCTGGGCGCCCAGGTCCTGATAGATTTGGGACATGCCCTCGCCAACGCAGACGGCGACCGCGCCGCAATGCGCCAAAGGCTCGGCGGGAGCGGCGGGAGGAGAAGGCGCGGGAACGGCGGCCGTTTCCGCAGCGTCGATAATGGTCTGATGATGCTGGTCCAGCATATTGTCGATGATGATATCGTGCAGGCTGCCGAATTGGGCGCAATACTCCAGCACCTGGCCGGGGTGGTTGTTATGAAAATGTATTTTGATCACGTTTTCGTCCCCCACCACCAGCAGGCTGTCGCCGGGGGGGTCTTGGGACAGGCGGTCCCGGATCCGGTCGATGGGCAGGTTCTCCCCTTTGATCAGCAATTGGGTGCAGTAGGTGAACTCGATGTCCTCGGCGGCGATGCTTTCCTGGGGCACCACTTTGACAGTGGCTGCCAGGGGCCGGGGTTCGGGAACTTCCGGCGCCGCTTCGGCAAAGGGGATGGGTTTGCCGTTCGCGATGCCCAGCCGTCCGCCTTCCATAAAGCAGAGCAGGCCATGGCCGCCCGCGTCCACCACGCCGGCTTCCTTGAGCACCGGCAGCAGATTGGGCGTGTTTTCCAAAGCCTTGGCCCCGGCCTGGATGGCCTGGCGCAGCATTTCGGCGATATCGGCCTTTTTCGCCGCCGTACGCACGGCCGCGGCGGCGAATTCCCGGTACACGGTGAGGATGGTGCCTTCCACCGGCTTCATCACGGATTTATAGGCGATATCCACGCCTTTCTGGATGGCGGCGGCCAGCTCCACCCCATTGACGGTCTGTTTGCCGGATAGGGAGGAGGCGAAGCCCCGGAAAATCTGGGAGAGGATCACGCCGCTGTTGCCCCGGGCGCCCATCAAGGTGCCCTGGGCGAAATCGCCGGCTATTTTGCCCACGCCAAAAGGCTCCGGGTCCCGGGGCAGCTTGGCCACGGCGGAGCTGACGGTGAGAAACATATTGATGCCGGTATCGCCGTCCGGCACCGGAAAGACGTTCAGGGCGTTGACCTCTTCTTTATGCTGTCCCAGATAGTCGGCGCCGTACCGGAGAAAAGCGCACAGCAAGGCCCCGTCCATCCGATCGATTTTTTTACTCATCAGCTTATAGTCCTCCTTGCCTAGTCCACCACGCGGACGGCCTGCACGTTCACGTCCACCTGGTCGACAATCAGCCCGGTATGCTTTTCTACGATATATTTTACGTTTTCAATGATATTGGTGGCGATCACGGAAACGCGGTTGCCGTAGCCCACCACCACGTTGACGCGGATATGCAGCACATCGTCCCTGATGGCCACGTCCACGCCTTTGGAAAGAGCTTCCCGGCCCAGCAGCTCGCTGATGCCGTCGCTGAAAATGCGGGAGGACACCATGCCGACAACACCGAAGCATTCGGTGGTGGCGATACCTGCCAGCGTGGCGATCACATCTTTGCTGATCGTGATGACGCCGAGTCCGGTGACGATCTCTTTACCCATGCCTAAACCTCCCCTTGAAGATTTATAATTGATTGTAACACATTATTACGCTGATTTAAACGGCCTGTTGATGCGGAAAGTAAGAAATCGTGTCGTATTATTTTACAATAAAAGTACCGTATTGTCAAACCCCGGCAAGGCTGGTATAATACTTTGATGGGTCATGCGGCGCGACCGTAAACCCCGCGCCGCTCCGCTTGCTCCCCGCGATCGACATTGCGGTCGGAATTATAGAAAATATGAGGTGCCCCCATGAATTATGACGTTTTGGCCGAGCTGTTATTCCCCCGGATCCAAAAAGTGCCGGAAGATTACGAAGCCCTCTATCCTCCCCGCCGCCTGAGGTCGGGGGCCAAGGTGACCCGGATCGGCCCCAGCCCCACCGGCTTCGTACATCTGGGGAACCTCTATAACGCCCTGATCGGCGAAAGGCTGGCCCATCAGAGCCGGGGCGTGTTCTTCCTGCGCATCGAGGATACCGACGCGAAACGGGAAGTGCCGGGCGCCGCCCGGGTGCTCATCGAAGCCATGGGCTTTTTCGGCGTGAAGTTCGACGAAGGCGTGACCTTGGACGGGGAACAGGGGGCTTACGGCCCTTACCGCCAGCGGCAACGGGTGGAGATTTATCAGGCCGTGGCCAAGCAGCTGGTGCGCCTGGGCCGCGCCTACCCCTGCTTCTGCGCGGAAGCGGAACTGGCGGCCTTGCGGGAGCGGCAGAGCGCGGGCAAGCAGAATTCCGGCTATTACGGGGAATGGGCGGCCTGCCGGGGCCTGACCGATCGGGACATAGCGGCCAGGATCAAGGCCGGGCAGCCTTTTGTGCTGCGCTTCCGCAGCTTTGGCGACGCCAACAACACCGTGACGGTGCTGGACGGCATCCGCGGCGAGCTCACGGCGCAGGAAAATTACCAGGACTTTGTGCTGCTGAAAAGCGACGGCGTGCCCACCTATCATTTCGCCCATGTGGTGGACGACCATCTGATGCGCACCACCCATGTGGTGCGGGGCGAGGAATGGCTGGCCACGTTGCCCATGCATGTGCAGCTCTTCGATACTCTGGGCTGGGAACGGCCCCTCTATTGCCATACGGCCCAACTGATGAAAATGGACGGGGAGACCCGGCGCAAGCTTTCGAAGCGCAAAGACCCGGAGCTGGCCCTGGAATATTACCAGGCCGAAGGCTATCTGCCCGAAGCCGTGCGGGAATATCTGCTGACCGTGCTCAATTCCAATTTCGAGCAGTGGCGGTTGGAGCATCCCCAAGCCCCGGCGGAGCAGTTCCCTTTCACCACGGAGAAGATGAGCAACAGCGGCGCGCTGTTCGACCTGACCAAGCTGAACGATATCAGCAAGGAGGCGGTGGCCGCCATGAGCGCCGAAGCCGTTTACGAAGGGCTGCTGACCTGGAGCCGGCGCTATGATCCGGCGTTCGCGGCCCTCTTGGCGCAGGACCGGGTCTACGCCCTGGCGGCCCTTTCCATCGGCAAAGGCGGGGAGAGGCCCCGGAAAGACCTGATCGCCTGGAAGCAGGCCGCGGATTTCCTCTCCTTTTTCTATGACCAGCGGTTCCGGAGAGAGGACGCTTTCCCGCTGGAACCGTCGGCCCGGCAGAAAATTTTAAGCCGCTATCTGGAACTGGTGGATTTCAGCGACGATAACGACGCCTGGTTCGCCAAGGTGAAGCAGATCTGCGAAGAGCAGAACTACGCCCTGCAGCCCAAGAAATACCGGAACAATCCGGAATTGTACCGGGGCAGCATCGTGGAGGTCAGCAACACCATCCGCGTGGCCATGACCGGCAGGCAGAATTCGCCGGACCTCTGGCAGATCTCGCAGGCGCTGGGGGAGGAGCGCAGCCGCCGGCGGCTCCGGGCCGCGCTTTAACGCAAGAGCGAAATAAAGAGCCAGACGGCCGCCGCGGCGGCCGTCTGGCAAAACAGAAATATTTCCATAAAGATTTGCATTGATTGCATCGAGGGCGCGGGAATAAGACAGCGGTTGGCGGGAGCGCGGTTTATTCCCGGGCTTCGGCCTCCTGGTGATAGCGGGCGATCACCGTCGCCGCCTCCGCCCGGCTGACCGGGTTTTGGGGCCGGAAAGTGTGGTCGTCATAGCCGGAGAGCCAGTTGCGAAGATTGCTGAACGCCACGCCCTCCAGCGCCCAGCCGCTGATCCGGCCGGCGTCGGCGTAATCCAGCGGGACCATCCACAGGCCCACCGGGCCTTGCCCCTGATAGGCGGCAAAATCCGTCAGCAGCTTCGCCAGCATCTCCCGGGTCAGGGTCAGGTCAGGGCCGAAGCCGTCCCCGGAGATGCCGCCGATCAGGCCCTGCTCATAGGCCCAGTTCACAGCGGGGGCGTACCAGACGTCCGGGTCCACGTCGCCAAAGGGGGCGCTGGCGAGGGCCAGGGGCTGGCCTGCCATCCGCCACAGCGCCGCCACGAACATGGCCCGGGTCATGGGCCGCTCCGCGTCGAAATCAGCGCCGCCCACGGCTGGGAACAGGCCCTTGTTCAGTACATAGGCAATATCCTGCGCATACCAGGGGGCCGGGCCGTACCGGCCGTTCAGGCTGCCCAGGATTTCCAGCGCCACGCTGTCCGCGGTATAAAGGACGCTGCCGGAAGGCAGGGTCACGGTCACGCCAACAGGGATGGTGAGGCTGCCGGCGCCGGTCAGTTGGTACTTTCCTTCCGGCAGCATGCAGTCTTCCTCGATTGTCATTGCGCCGCAGACCCGCAGGGACCCCTGCTGGGGATTGACGACGGCGCTGTTTTCCACCATATAGCCGGCGCTGACCACGGTTTCATGGCCGCCGGCATCCACGTAGCGGACAGCGATATCGCCCGGGTCCGCCAGCAGGTAGCGGCCGTCCGTCACCGAATCCGCCACTTCCAGATAGGCGTTTTCCAGGATGATCAGGGAATTGTTGACCATGCGGTTGCCCGCCAGGGTGCCGCCGTAATTCTTATGGCAGCTGTCGCCCACGCGCAGGCCGTATTCGCCGTTATCCAGGGCCTGGACCCGGGCGTGATCAAAGACGACCACGCTGCCCAGCATTTGGGCGATGCCGGACTGGGTGTTGCGGTCCGTTGTCAGCCGGGAATCGCGCACCTGGAGCGTTGACTGGCGCACATGCAGCCCGTAACGGGTATTGCCGGAGCAGCGCACCTCGCTGTTGTTCAGGATGTCCACGCCGCCCAGGGACAGGATGCCGTCGTAACCGTTATCCGCTATCACGGCCCGGCTGTTGTCCAGCACCAGCCGGTGCAGGGAGAGGCCGTAGGCGCCGTTGCGGCTGGCGGAGAGGTCGCAGTTGGTAAATTCCCATTGACCCAGGCCGCCCTGGACGCCGAACCCCAGGTTGTCCTCGATGCGGATAGCGGAATCGCTGGCGCTGAACTGCAAGGGCAGGACCTGGTTCACCCCGGAGAAGCAATCATGGAGATACAGATCGGCAGTGTCTGCCGTTACCTGCGGGACGGAATCATTCCTGGCTGTTCCGCCCAGGGCCTGAATGGCGCCGCCGCCCAGCATGCGGCTGATCTCCATGTAGCTATGCTGCTCCAGGGTGAGGCTGCCGCCGGCATTGATCCGGACGCCGGTCAGGGTGTTGTCCGCGAGCCCGGTCAGCTGCAGGGAGCTGTGTCTCAGCACCAGGGCGGCTTTGTCCCGGATGGTCAGCACCGCGCCCTCCGCGGCTGCGCCGGGGCCGCCCAGCAGACAATCCTCTAAAACCAGCTGGGATTTCCGGCCGTTGCCGACGCTGAAGCCCACGCCGTCCAAAGCGATTGCATAGGCGTAGCCGCCGTTTTCATCATCAGCGCCCCGGATGGTGAGGGACTTTCCCTCCGCCAGGGCGGAGGGGCCCGCCAGGGAGACGCCGCTATGGAGCTGGATGATCGCGCCGTCTTTCGCGGCGGCCACAGCGTCGCTAAGGCTGGTATAGGGGGCTTCGGCGCTGCCGTCGCCCACGCCGCTGAACGAGGCGTCCACATGCAGGGTTTCCCCCGGGGCCGCCAGCGCCGCTCCGGCGCAAACGAGCAGCAGACATAAAGCCAACAGCGCCAACAACAGATTTCTTTTCATCATCGAACCTCCTCTGTGGGAAGATATAAAGCTACCTGGCATTAATTCTCGCTGTTTTGCCGGAACCCTGTTGCGGAAAGGAAAGAAATGGTATAATGGGCCTATGAGCGGATATTGGGTGTATATTTTGCGCTGCGGCGACAATACCCTATATACCGGCAGCGCCGATGATGTGGAAAAAAGGCTGGCCCAGCATCTGGCGGGCCGGGGGGCCAAGTATACCCGGGGCCGGGGGCCGCTGGCAGTGGTGTACCGGGAGGGCTGTCCCTCCCGCTCCGCCGCCTTGCGGCGGGAGGCGGAGATCAAGGGCTGGCGCCGGGAGAAAAAACTGCGGCTGATCGAAGGCGGCGAACAGTGATGACGCTGCCCTGGCTCTGGTACGCTCTGCCGCTGACCCTGCTGTTGCTGGCGTCGGAACTGCCGGAAGGCCGGCGCTTCTATCCGGCCGCCAAACTCCTGGCCAGCCTGGCCTTTGTCGCCGTGGCTGTTTACGGCGCGGCCGCCTCCGGCAACGCAGCCGCCTTCCGGCAGCTGCTGCCGGCCTTGCTGCTATGCCTCCTGGGCGACCTGGCCCTGGCTTTTTATAAGACCAGGGACCAGACCGCCTGGCTCATGTCCGGCATGATCCTGTTTTTCCTGGCGCAGCTGGCCTTCATCCGGATGCTGCTGTTCCGCCAGCCCTTGGCGGCCATGGATTTGCTGCTGCCCGGGGCCCTGGCGGCGCTGGTCTTTCGCCTGAGCAGGCTGCCGGGTATGCGCGTGGGCCGCTTCCGCCCTTATGCGCTGATTTATGCCTGCGCGCTGGCCCTGTTCTGCGCCAAGAGCCTGCGCCTGGCCTTTTCCGTCCCCGCTTTGTCCCATCAGCTGCTGGGCTGGGGCTCCGCGCTGTTTTTGGTCTCGGACCTGCTGCTCTTTTTCCGCTATTTCCATGTCCGGGGCTGCCGCTGCCTGAACCTGCTCTGCCTGAGCGCCTATTATACAGGCATGTTCCTCATTTCCTCAAGCCTCATGTACTGAGACGGAGACTTTTTGCAACGTCAGGTTCTTCTACTATGTGGAAACGACTTCTACTTTTTTACTTGACAATGGGTTTCTTCCATGCAATAATGAGTATGCAGATTATTCTTTAATGAGGATAATTAGTTGCTCATTTTTTTGCGGAGGTACATACAGATGCAAATGATCATCGACGGAAAGAAAACCGATGCCGGCGACGGCAAGGTTATCCATGCGGTTAATCCCGCTACAGGAAAAACGATCGATACGTTTCCCAGCGTGACGAAAGAGGATGTAGACCGCTGTCTGGAAGCGGCCCAGCGGGGCAAACGGCTGTGGGCCGCGACGCCCATCAATGAGCGCAACAGGATCCTCTACCGTTTTGTGGACCTGCTGGAGCAGCACGCCGAGGAACTGGCCCAGCTGCTATGCCGGGAAATGGGCAAGCACATTGTCCAGAGCCGGGCCGAGGTCCTGGGGGGCGTCGATACCTTCCGGGCTTTTGTGGAGTACGGCCGTTTTATGGACGGCGAAACCTACCCGGACCCGCAGGCCTCCGGCCTGGGCGATGTGGCTTTCACGGTACGCGAACCCCTGGGCGTGGTGGTGTGCATCGTGCCGTTCAACTTCCCGGTCACCACGCTGACCTATAAGATCGCGCCCGCTTTGGTCTGCGGCAATGCCGCGATCATCAAACCGGCTTCGGATATATCGCTTACGCTCATCCGTTACACCGAGCTGCTGCTGGAGGCCGGCGTGCCGGGCAGCGTGGCGCAGGTGGTCACCGGCCCTGGCGCCACGATGGGCGAATATCTGGTGGACACCGAAAAAGTGGATTGCGTCAGCTTCACCGGCAGCACGGAAGTGGGCGTACGGCTCACCCAGTTGTCGGCGAAATACCTGCATCATGTTCTGATGGAGTTGGGCGGCAATGACGCCGTGATCATCTTTGAGGACGCCGACCTGGCCGCTGCGGCGAAAGAAGCCGTCATGCTGCGGGCGAAACGGAATGTGGGTCAGACCTGTATGGCCACCAAGCGTTACCTGGTGCACAACTCGGTCCGCCGGCGCTTCACCGAATTGCTGGTGGAGGAAGCGGGCAAACTCAGGATGGGCGATCCCCAGGATGAGCAGTACGACTTGGGCTGCCTGGTCAGTGAACGGGCGGCTCAGGAAGTGGAGGACCAGGTCCGGCATTGTATTGACCAGGGAGCGAAATTGCTGTGCGGCGGCCAGCGCAACGGCGCCTTTTATACGCCAACCGTATTGGGCGACGTGACGGCCGACATGGATGTGGCGCAGAATCTGGAAATCTTCGGGCCGGTATTGCCAATCATCGGCTTTGATACGGAGGAAGAGGCGGTGGAGATTGCCAACAACACGCAGTTCGGCCTCAACGGAGGCGTGGTCAGCGGGGACTTGAAACGCGCTCTGCGCGTGGCCGCGCAGATCCAGGCCGGTACGGTGGTGGCTAACGGCATGAGCCTGTGGCGCCGTCACGCCACGCCCTTTGGCGGCTATAAGATGAGCGGTTTGGGACGCGAGGGCATCCGTTCCACCATGGAAGAGATGAGCCAGCCGAAAATATTCGTGATCAAGGGCATCTGATCCCAGTATCCCGGCGGGTGAAAACGGCGGCCGCCAACGGCCCCGGTGTTATCATGGCAATATCAAAGCGCTGCTATCAAAATCGATAGTAGCGCTTCCTTTTGGCGGCGGGTCCATGCGGGGCTGCCCGCCGCTGCCAGTCGTCGCTGACCGGCCGGCTTGGCCCTCAGCCCGGAGCGGCGGCCCGCCAGCCTTTGCCAAGGTGCAACGGATAATAACTATCGTAAGATTGCTAATTCTTATGTTTTATTTGACTTTCAATTTGCTTTTTAATATAATACACTGTAATGTTTATTTAAATCTGAAAGGAAACGGCGAGGCGGCATGGACTTTCAATCGATCATCTTGGCCCTGAACAAGTTCTGGGGCGAACAGGGCTGCATCATCGTCCAGCCCTACGATACGGAGAAGGGCGCGGGCACCATGAATCCGGCCACCGCCATGCACGCGCTGGGCCCGGAACCCTGGAACGCGGCTTATGTGGAGCCTTCCCGGCGGCCCGCCGACGGCCGCTACGGCGACAACCCCAACCGCTTGCAGCATTATTACCAATACCAGGTGCTGCTGAAGCCTTCCCCTGACAATATCCAGGAACTGTATCTGGCTTCCCTGGTCGCTATCGGTATCGACCCCCGGTCCCATGATATCCGCTTTGTGGAGGATAACTGGGAAAGCCCCACCCTGGGCGCCTGGGGCCTGGGCTGGGAAGTGTGGCTGGACGGCATGGAGATCACCCAGTTCACCTATTTCCAGCAATTCGGCGGCATCGACTGCCGTCCGGTCTGCGGCGAGATCACCTACGGCATCGAGCGCCTGGCCATGGCCATCCAGAAAGTCGGCAGCGTCTACGATATCCAATGGGTGGGGAACATCAGCTACGGCGACGTGCATCACCGGCACGAGGTGGATTATTCCCGCTATAATTTTGAGGTGGCCGATACGGAGATGCTGTTCAGATTATTCGGGCTGTACGAGGCGGAATGCCGGCGGGTGCTGGAAGCCGGACTGCCCCAGCCCGCTTACGACTATTGCCTGAAATGCTCCCATACCTTCAATCTGCTGGACGCCCGTTCCGCCATTTCCGTCACGGAGCGCCAAAGCTATATCCTGCGGGTCCGGACTATGGCCCGGGCCTGCTCCGCCGCGTACCTGGCCGAACGGGAGCGCTTGGGTTTCCCGCTCTTGAAAGACCCGGCGGCCCGGGCCGCCGGGGGATTATGCGGGGAGGTGTCGGAGCATGCCTAAAGATTTCCTCTTTGAGCTGGGCGTGGAAGAAATACCGGCCCGTTTCATGGCGCCGTTGCTCGAGCAATTGCGGCAGCTGGCGGCCGGTCAGCTGGCCGCCGCCGGCCTGGCCTATGCAAGCCTGCGCGTCCTGGCCACGCCCCGCCGCCTGACGCTGCTCATCGGGGAGCTGGCGGAGCAGTCCGCCGATACCCTGACCGAGGTCAAAGGCCCGGCGCTGAAGGCCGCTTACGATGAGCAGCATCAGCCCACCCGGGCGCTGCTGGGCTTCTGCAACAGCCAGCATGTTTCGCCGGAGCAACTGCAACAGCGGGAGGTCAACGGCAACCCCTATCTGTTCGCGGAGAAAAGGACGGCGGGCCGGCCCGCCCGGGAGCTGTTGCCAACGCTGCTCCCCGCCATCCTGGACAAACTCTCTTTTGCCAAGCCCATGCGCTGGGGCGCTAACCCCGTCCGCTTCGTGCGGCCCGTCCGCTGGCTGGTAGCCCTGTACGGCGGCGAGGTGGTGGCGCTGGCCTACGCCGGCGTGCAGGCGGACCGCTTCAGCCGGGGGCACCGCTTTCTGGGCGGCGAACGGATCGAGATCAACGATGTGGCCGAGTACCTGCCCAAGCTGAAGGCCAATTATGTGATCGTGGACCAGGAGGAGCGCCGAAGCCTGATCGAGGAGCAGGTCCTGGCAACGGCCCGGGAGATCGGCGGCTGCCTGCATGCCTATGAGGAATTGCTGGACGAGGTCACGTATCTTCTGGAATACCCCACGGCGCTCGCCGGCCGTTTCGAGGAAAAATACCTGGCCCTGCCGGAAGAGCTGGTGACCACACCCATGGTGGACCAGCAGCGCTATTTTCCGGTTTATAGCAACGAGGGCCGGCTGCTGCCCCATTTCATCACCGTGCGGAACGGCGACGCCTATGATCTGCAGGTGGTGGCCGAGGGCAATGAGAGCGTGCTGCGCTCCCGCCTGGCCGACGCGGAATTCTTCTACCACGAGGATTTGCGGTCCCCTTTGGAAGCCAAGGTGGAGAAGCTGTCCGACGTGGTGTTCCATGAAAAAATGGGCAGCATGCGCCTAAAGATCGACCGTATCGTGGAGTTGGCCGCTTTCCTGGGCCGGGCGCTCGGCTATACGGAGGAGGAAATGCGGCAAGTCCGCCGGGCCGCTTATCTTTGCAAAGCGGACCTGGCTTCCCATGTGGTGTACGAATTCCCGGAACTCCAGGGCATCATCGGCGAATACTACGCCGTGGCCCAGGGTGAGGAGCAAGCGGTGGCCCAAGCCATCCGCGAGCATTACCTGCCCCGCTTCGCCGGGGACGCGCCGCCCCAAACCAAGGCCGGCCTGGCTGTGGCTTTGGCGGATAAGCTGGATAACCTGGCGGCCTTTTTCGCCATCGGCCAGGCGCCTTCCGGCTCCCAGGACCCCTACGCCCTGCGCCGGGCCGCCCAGGGCTGCGTCCAGATCATTATCCATCATAAGCTCTCGCTCAGCCTCCGGGAAGCGCTGCCCTTTGCCCTGAAGCTGCTGGCCGCAGAGCTGCCGGATTTGCAGGCGGCCGATGCGCAGGAGCGGCTGGAGCAGCTCGTGCTGTTCTTCCAGCAGCGTCTGGAAAATCTGCTGGCCGAGGAGGGCGTCGGCTACGATATTATCAACGCTCTGAACAAGGTGGGGACCAGGGAAGCCGATCTCCTGGCCACGCTGGACCGGGCCAAGGCTGTGCGCGAATTCCGCGCCACGCCGGAGTTCCATTGTCTGCTGGCCGGGTTCCACCGGGCCGCCAATATTCTGAAAAGCGGCGCGGGAACGGCGGGCCCGGATGCCGAGAGGCCCCAGGTGGCGGAAAGCCTGTTTAAGGACAAGAGCGAGCGGGAACTCTATCAGGCGGTCCTGCAGGCGGAAGCGGAGGCGGGCCCGCTGGTGGAGGCCAAGGATTACCGGGGCGCTTTGGCCGTTGCCGGACGCCTCACCGCTTATATCGACGCCTTCTTTGAGGCCGTGATGGTCATGGACCAAGACGAGGCTGTCCGCCGCAACCGCCTGGCGCTGCTGCAGCGCATCGTCCAGGTGACGGACGGCGTCGCCGAACTGAGCCAGATCGTGGAAGCATGAAGCAGCCGCGGCGTTTGGCAGGGCCAGGCCGGGGAAGCGTTCCGGCCCGGCCTTTCCCAGAAGGGCTTTAAGGACTTATCTTTTATAAATAAATAACTGGAGGAACAAGTATGAGTAAAAAATTTGTCTACCATTTCCGTGAAGGCGATGCAGGGATGCGTAACCTGCTGGGCGGCAAAGGCGCCGGACTGGCGGAGATGACCCGCCTGGGCCTGCCCATCCCCCAGGGTTTCACGGTGACTACCGAGGCCTGCAACGACTATTACGCCAACGGCGAGCAGATCAGCGACGAGATCGTGGCCCAGATCGACGAAGCCATGCTGGAGCTGGAGCGGATCTCCGGCAAGAAATTCGGCGATATCAACAACCCGCTGCTGGTTTCCGTGCGTTCCGGCGCCCGCGCCTCCATGCCCGGCATGATGGATACCATCCTCAACCTGGGGCTGAACGACGAGGCGGTGGAAGCCTTTGCCAAAAGGACCGGCAATCCCCGTTTCGCTTACGATTCCTACCGCCGCTTCATCCAGATGTACAGCGACGTGGTGATGGAGGTGGGCAAAAAATATTTTGAGCAGCTCATCGACCGGATGAAGGAAGACCGGGGCGTGCAGTTCGACACCGAGCTGACGGCCGCGGACTTAATGGAGCTGGCCGAACAGTTCAAGGCCGAGTATAAAGCCAAAATCGGCGCCGATTTCCCCGCCGATCCCCATGAGCAGCTGCTGGGCGCGGTGAAAGCCGTGTTCCGCTCCTGGAACAACGACCGGGCCATCGTCTACCGCCGCATGAACGATATCCCCGGCGACTGGGGCACGGCCGTCAACGTGCAGATGATGGTGTTCGGCAATATGGGCGACACCTCCGGCACCGGCGTGGCCTTTACCCGCGACCCCGCCACCGGCGAGAAAAAGCTGTTCGGCGAATATTTGATCAACGCCCAGGGCGAGGACGTGGTGGCCGGCATCCGCACCCCCAAGCCCATCTCCGTGCTGGAGCAGGATATGCCCGAGGTCTACCGGCAGTTCGTGGAGATCGCCAATAAACTGGAAAACCACTACAAGGATATGCAGGACATGGAGTTCACCATCGAGGATAAGAAGCTCTATTTCCTGCAGACCCGCAACGGCAAGCGCACCGCCGCCGCCGCGCTGCAAGTGGCTGTCGATTTGGTGGACGAAGGCATGATCACCGAGAAGGAGTCCCTGCTGAAGGTGGACCCCAAACAGCTGGACCAGCTGCTGCATCCCGCTTTTGACCCGGCGGCGCTGGCTGCCGCCACGCCCATCGGCCAGGCGCTGCCCGCCAGCCCCGGCTCTGCCGCCGGCCGCGTCTATTTCACGGCCGAAGCTGCCAAGATCGCCCATAACGAGCGCAAGGAACGGGTGATCCTGGCCCGTCTGGAAACTTCCCCCGAGGATATCGAGGGCATGGTGGCTGCCCAGGGCATCCTCACCGCCCGGGGCGGACGGACCTCCCATGCCGCCGTGGTGGCCCGGGGCATGGGCACCTGCTGCGTCGCCGGCTGCGGCGAAGCCAAGATCAACGAAGACGCCAAGACCCTGGAACTGGGCGGCCAGCTGTTTCATGAAGGCGATTACCTGTCCCTGGACGGCACCACCGGCAAGGTTTACGCCGGCGATATCAAGACCGTGCCCGCCGCCATCACCGGCAACTTCGGCCGCTTCATGGGCTGGGCCGACCAGTACCGCAAGCTCAAGGTCCGCACCAACGCCGATACGCCCAAGGACGCGGCCCGGGCTGTGGAATTCGGCGCCGAGGGCATCGGCCTGACCCGTACCGAGCATATGTTCTTCCAGGAGGACCGGATCCCGGCCATGCGCCAGATGATCCTGGCGGATAACGAAGCCGCCCGCCGCACCGCCCTGGACAAGCTCCTGCCCATGCAGCGGGAAGACTTCATCGGCATTTACGAAGCCATGCAGGAGCGCCCGGTCACCGTGCGGCTGCTGGACCCGCCGCTCCATGAATTCCTGCCCAAGGAAGACGAGGATATCGCCGCTTTGGCCCAGGAAATGGGCCTCAGCTTCGAGCAGGTGAAAGTCCGCTGCGAGCAGCTCCATGAATTCAATCCCATGATGGGCCACCGCGGCTGCCGCCTTTGCGTCACCTATCCGGAAATCGCCGAAATGCAGACCCGCGCCATCATCGAGGCCGCCATCCAGGTAAAGCGGGAAAAGGGCTACGCTATCGAGCCGGAGATCATGATCCCGCTGGTAGGGGAGCTGAAAGAGCTGAAATATGTGGCCGATATCGTCAAACGGGTGGCTGACCAGATCATCGCCGCAAGCGGCGTGGAAATGAAGTATCTGGTGGGCACCATGATCGAGATCCCCCGGGCCGCCCTGCTGGCCGACGAGATCGCCGAAGTCGCCGAATTCTTCTCCTTCGGCACCAACGACCTGACCCAGATGACCTTCGGCTTCTCCCGGGACGACGCTGGCGCTTTCCTGGACGAATACTACAAGAAGCAGATCTATGAGAGCGATCCCTTTGCCCGCGTGGACTTCAAAGGTGTGGGCCAGCTGATGCAGATGGCGGTGGAAAAGGGCCAGGCCACCCGTGCCGATATCCATCTGGGCATCTGCGGCGAGCATGGCGGCGACCCGGCTTCCGTGGAATTCTGCCACCAGTTGGGCCTGGACTATGTGTCCTGCTCCCCCTTCCGGGTGCCCATCGCCCGCCTGGCCGCCGCTCAGGCCGCCATCAAAGCGGAGAAGTAACGCCAAAACAGCATAAAAAAGCTGCAAAAACAGGGGCGCGGCGCGCCCCTGTTTTTTATATGCAGTGCGATTTGAAATTGGCGAGCCGGCGGCTGCTGCGCAAACAAGCGCAAACAAAGCCGGGCCGTTCACATAAGGCGGGCCGTTCACATAAGGCGGGCCGGCAAGGAAGATTCCCGTCCCCGTGAAGCCGGAAAAAGCGCCGCGCGCTGCAGGGGGTCGCGCTTTACCGTTCGCTGCCCAGGAAGAACAGGGCGATCACGCCCGGGCCGGTATGGGTGCCGATCACCGGGCCCACATGATTGATGACAAAATCGGTGGCGCCGCTTTGTTCCCGGACCAGGTCCGCCAGGTATTGCGCGTCCTCCGGGCAGTCGCCGTGGCTGATGTACACCGGCTGGGAAGGCGCGTCGACGGCGGTTTGCTGCAGCCGATCCGCCAGGGCTTTCAAAGCCCGCTTGCGGCCCCGCTCTTTGTCCACCGGGTGCAGCAGGCCCGCGTTGTCCATATGCATCACCGGCTTGATGTTGAGGGCCGTGCCCAGCAGGGCGGTGCTGGAACTGATGCGGCCGCCCCGTTTCAGATGCATCAGGTCGTCCACAGTGAACCAATGGCAAAGATGCAGCTTGGTTTGCTCCGCGAAATCCCGGGCCTCTTCGATGGATTTGCCCTGCCTGCGCTGCTGCGCCGTATGCCAGAGCAGCAGCCCCTGGCCTAAAGAGGCGCATAGCGTGTCCACGGTATAGACCTTGCGCGCCGGGTATTCCGTGCGCAATTGCTCCGCCGCTGTGACGCTGGCGCTGTAGGTGGCGGACAGCCCGCTGGAAAAGCCCAGATAAAGGATATCCAGTCCTTTGTCCAGATGCGGCCTCATGGCTTCGAGGAAAGCGCCGATATTCACCGCCGAGGTGCTGCCTGTTTTGCCTTCCCGGAGCAGGTCGTAATATTCGTGGAAGCCGATCTCGCCGCCGTCCAGCAGGTTCCGGTAGGTATGCCCGTCGATGACAAAGGACAGGGGCAGCACGGCCAGCTCCAATTGTTCCGCCAGCTCCGCCGGGAGGTCGCAGGAAGAGTCGGTCATGATAATATAATCGCTCATATTTTGCTCCTTTTTGTTATCATTAATAACTTTGCCATTAAGTAATTTCGCCGTAAAAGCCCGGTTTCCTGTAAGCTGGAAAAGATACATGTCCAGGCACCCTTCGACCTTTCCCTCATATCCTGTCAGTATGGTCATAAAAAAACGGAGGGGTCTATGATCGAAGCCTTTTCCCGCCTGGACCATGTGACCCAGGCGCTGCTAGCTACCTTGTTTACCTGGAGCATCACCGCCCTGGGCGCGGCTTTGGTGTTTTTCTTCCGCCAGGTGAATAAAAATGTGATGGACGCCATGCTGGGTTTCGCCGCCGGCGTGATGATCGCCGCCTCCTTTTGGTCGCTGCTGGCCCCGGCCATCGACCTGGCGGCGGAAATCGGCTTGTGCAGCTGGATGGTGGTGTTATGCGGCTTCTTCGGCGGCGGGCTGCTGCTGTTTATCGGCGACCGGCTCAGCGAGCGGCTCGATTGCCGTTCCACGGCCGACCAAAGCGCCCGCAAACGCTGCCGCATGCTGGTGTTCGCCATCACTTTGCATAATATTCCCGAGGGCCTGGCGGTAGGGGTATCCTTCGGCGCCCTGGCCTACGGCCTGCCCGGCGCCACGCTCACCGCCTCCTGCATGCTGGCCCTGGGCATCGGCCTGCAGAATTTTCCCGAAGGCACCGCCGTCAGCATGCCCTTGCGCCGGGAAGGCCTGAGCCGGGGCCGGGCCTTTATGTTCGGCCAGCTCAGCGGCATCGTGGAGCCTATCGCCGGCGTGATCGGCGCAACTATCGCCCTGACCGCCCGGCACATCCTCCCTTTTTTGCTGGCCTTTGCCGCCGGGGCCATGATCTATGTGGTGGTGGAGGAATTGATACCGGAAAGCCAGACCAATGCCAAAAAGGACTTTATGGCCCTGTTCACTTTGGTGGGCTTTTCGGTGATGATGGTGCTGGACGTGGCGCTGGGCTGAGCCTTGAAGGGGAAATGCGGATTTCCTGTCAATTTCAGCGGCTTACCTAAAACAACCGCTCATTTATTAAGTATAGAACCAGCCGGTCAAGCATATCTATATACAAAACCCTTGGGGTGATGGAGGTATCGATATGGGCAGTCTCAACGACTACGGCGGCGGCCGGCGGTTCCGGGAACGGGATCTGGGGAAAAAGCGGGTTTTTCCTCAGAGGCTGCTGCGCCAGAGCGGGCTGGCGCTGGTATTGTTCCTGCTGGTGGCGGCGGGCATCACGGCGGATAATCTTTGGGGGCAGGGCGCCCGCTATGTGGCCGGGGACGGCCTGGCGCCGGGCAATAGCTGGATTAATTTCGGCGGCGCGGAAACGGCGGGCGCGCCCCTGGACAGCGTGGAGCCGGCGGTGCCGGTGGAGAGTAATGCAGGCAGCGTCGCGGATAGCGCAGAGGAGCCGCGCTTTACGGCGCCGGCTTCGGGAGTGGTGGTGACGGAGCTGGATGTCCCGGCTTCCGGTTTCGCCACGGAACAAGGCATCCTCATCCAGGGCAGCGCCGGACAGACCGTCAAGGCGGCGGCCGACGCGGAGGTGCTGTATCTGGGTGAAAGCGAGGACGGCTATATCGTGGAATTAACCCACAGCGGCGGCTTCACCAGCGTTTACCAGGGACTCTCCCAGGTGGACGTCACCGCCGGGCAACAGCTGACCATCGGCCAGGCCATCGGCGTCACGGAAAGCGGCGAAGTGACTTTTTCCTTGCTCAAGGACAATGTGGAAGTCAGCCCATTGGAATACCTGTTTCAATAAATCGTTGACGGTTTCAATGAAATTTCAATAACCGGACAGCTCTTGCAATGAACAAAGAACGGTTCTCCCTTTTCCCCACGGGGCCGGCACAGCGGCCCCTTTTTGCTTGCTGAAAAGCGGAAGGCGCAGGAAGCGGGCAACCTGTTTGAACAGACGGTAAAAATCGCCTAAATATTATAATAATTTACAAATTATAGCAGAAAATTGCGCATTATCCTTGAATTTTTAAAATTATTTTCTCTATTTTGAAGGAATACTGAAATTAGCGTTGAAAAAGATTAAAATTCCCAATTGTTGAACCGTTGTGTCAAGGCAGGTTTATCTGATAATTCTTACGAACGCCACGGGGGGCTGGTCATGGAAGAAAACTTGGGTGCGCAAATCAAGCAGCAGCGCGCGGCGCAGGGTCTGACCCTCAATGAATTGAGCGAACTGTCCGGACTCTCCATCAGTTATTTATCCCAGGTGGAACGGGGCATCGTCCCCGCTTCTCTGGAGGCGCTGGGCAAAATCGCCGCGGCTTTGGACGTGACCAGCAACAAACTGCTGGATTTCAGCAATTGCTCCGAGCCCCAGGACGGCATCTTCTATTCCTATGAGACCGAGGTTCTCCCCCAGCCGGAGCAGGGTTTTTTCTATGAGCTTTCCTTAAGTAAGCAGGCGGACCTGTCCATGGATTCCTTTACCGTCACCTTGCTGCCTGCCCGGGGCAATGCGGATTACCGCTTTCAGCCGCCGGCCGGCGTGGAAGGCTTCGCCTATGTGCTGGACGGCACGGTGAAGGTGGATACCGGGGAGAAAACCTACTATTTAAACGTGGGGGACTGCATCAGCTATGCCAAACATAAAAAAACCGCATACTACAATGAAACAAGGAGGTTGGCGAGGCTACTGTTTGTGTGCATGGGACAATCAGGCAGGTAAACAGGGATATCCCGGCAGCAAGTTATCTTGAAGGAGGAACGTTTAATGTCGAACAAGCGGTACCGCGTTTCAGCAGATATAGGTGGCACTTTTACCGATCTGGTTTTCTACGATATGGAAACCGGCGAATATTTGGAAGGCAAAACGCTGACCACTCCCAAAAATTTTTCCGACGCCGTGATCAACGGCATCAATGAAAAGATCGACGATTATCAGAACATCGATTTCTTTGTGCATGGCACCACCTCCGGCCTGAACGCCTTTTTGGAAAGAAAGGGCGCCCGGGTGGCTTTGATCGCCACCAAAGGCTTTGGCGACGTCTATGAGATCGCCCGCGGCAACCGGCCGCCCATGTACGATATGCGCTACCGCAAACCCCGGCCGCTGCTGGAGCGGGTGGACGTGTTTGAGGTGGAAGAAAGGCTGCTCTCGGATGGCCGGGAGTACCTCCCCGTTTCCGCGGCCAGCGTGGCGGAGGCCGCCGAACGCGTCAAGGCCGGGAATTACACCTCCGTGGCCGTATGCCTGATCAACGCCTATGAAAATCCCGCTCACGAGCTGGAAATAGAGCAACTGCTGCATGACTATCTGCCCGGCTATTCCGTTTCCCTGTCACACCGCATTGCCCGGGAATGGCGCGAATACGAGCGCACCAGCACCACGGTGATCAACGCCTATATCGCCCCCATCGTCCAGAAATACCTGGAATTCCTGGAGCAGCGCATGGCGGATAAAAACTACACCAAGCATGTGCATATCATGCAGAGCGGCGGCGGCGTCATCACCGCCGAGGTGGCCAAAGGCAACCCCATCCAGACCCTGATGTCCGGGCCGGTGGGCGGCGCCGTGGGCAACCAGTCCCTCTCCCAGATGCTGGGCTATCCCAACCTGATCGGCGTGGATATGGGCGGCACCAGCTACGATGTGAGCATGGTGGTGGACGGCCGCCCGGATATTTCCTCCGAGGTCAATCTGGAAGGCTTCCCCATCCTCACGCCCATGGTCAATATCCACACCATCGGCGCCGGCGGCGGCAGCATCGCCTGGATCGAAGCGGGCGGCCTCCGGGTCGGCCCCATGAGCGCCGGCGCGGACCCCGGCCCCGCCTGCTACGGCAATGGCGGCGAGAAGCCCACCATCACCGACGCCAACGTGGTGCTGGGGCATCTGGACCCCGAGGGCTTCCTGGGCGGCAAAATGATCCTGGATAAGGAAGCCGCCGTCAAGGCCGTCCGCACCGTGGCCGAGCCCCTGGGCATGACCGTTGAGGAAACGGCCCAGGGCGTTTGCGATATCGCCGACGCCAAAATGGCCGACGCCATCCGCCAGCTGACCATCCGCAAGGGCATCGACCCCCGGGAATTCGTGCTGGTGGCTTTCGGCGGCGCCGGCCCCATGCACGCCTGCACCACCGCGGACGAACTGGAGATCGAGCGGGTGCTGATCCCCGAGCTGCCCGGCATTTTCTCCGCCTGGGGCATGCTGCAGTCCGATATCCGCCAGGACCTGGCCCGCACCATGCAGGTGAATCTGGCCCGGGCGGATTACGCGGACATCACCGCCAAATTCGACGAAATGACCGCCGAGGCCATGGAGCTGCTGATCCGGCAGCATATCACCAGGGAGCAGGCGGAGTTCATCCGTAGCGCCGATATGCGCTATCTGGGCCAGGAATACACGGTGCGCGTCAGCTTCGGCGGCGACCGGGTGGACCACGCGGCCATCGAGGAATTGAAATCGTCTTTCCATGCCCTGCATAAGCAGATCTACGGTTTCAATAACGAAGAAGGCGAAGTGGAGATCGTCAACCTGCGCCTGGTGGGCCTGGGCCGGCTGGATAAGAAGATCAAAACCAAATCCACCCTCGTATCCCATGAAGCGCCGGCGCCGGAAAAATCCCAGCGGGCCCTGTTTAAAGGCCAGGTTTATACGGCCAATATCTATTACCGCCAGAACCTGCTGCCCGGACAGGCCTTTATGGGCCCGGCCGTTATCGAGGAACTGACCGCGACCACGGTGATCCCGCCGCAATGGCGCGTCAGCGTGGACGAATACCGTAACCTGCTGGTTACGAAAGAGCAGGATCAATAGAGGAGGCTGCGCCATGACAACTACCAGCAAGCTGAACCCCATCACCACGGAGATTATCCGGAACGCCTTTCTCTCCGCCGCGGAGGAAATGTGCGAAAGCCTGTTCCGCAGTTCCTATACGCCCATCATTTACGAGATGAAGGACTGCGCCGTGGCCCTGTATAACGAAAACCTGGAGGTGCTGGGCCAAAGCACCGGCGTGCCGCTGTTCCTGGGCAACCTGGACGAGACGGTCCGCTACGCCATCGATTATTTTGGCGGCAGGGAGAACTTCCGGGACGGCGATATCTTTATCCTTAACGACAGCTATATTTCCGGCACCCACCTGAACGATATGACGGTGTTCCAGCCCATTTTCTATCATGACGAACTGGTGGGCTTTGCCGCCAACCGCGCCCACTGGCTGGACGTGGGCTCCAAGGAGCCGCTGGCGCCCATGGATTCCACCAGCATCTTCCAGGAAGGCATCCGCCTCGGCCCCTTGAAAATCGTGGACGCCGGCGTGATGCGCAAAGACGTGGTGGATACCATCTGCATGAACAGCCGCTTCCCCCGGAACGCCCGGGGCGACTTAAACGGCATGATCGCCGGCTGCAAAACCGGTGAAAAACGCCTGCGCGCCCTGATCGACCGCTTCGGCACCGACATCATCCGCCAGGCCACCCATGAGATATTCGAGCAGACCGCCGTGCTGGAGCGAGAAGTGCTGAAGCAGATCCCCGCCGGCGTGTACGAAGAGGAAGGCTACCTGGACAACGACGGCGTGGTGGACGAGCCGATCAAAGTCAGGATGAAGCTCACCGTGGACCAGGAAGGCAATATGGAGGTGGACCTGGCCGGCTCCAGCCCCCAGGCCAAGGGCAGCACCAATACCGGCGTGGCCCAGACCATCTCCGCCATCCGCGTGGCTTATAAAATGCTGATCCTGCCGGAAGCGCCGGTCACCGGCGGTTCCTTCCGGGGCCTCACCTTCAAGATCCCGCCCAAAACCGTGTTCAGCGCCGAGGAACCGGCGGCTTTCTCCTGGTATTTCTCCCATCTGGGCCTGCTGATCGACCTGATGGTCAAGGCCATTGCCAAGGTCTGCCCGCACATGACCGCCGGCGCCCATTACGGCGATTCCATGGTCTGCTATATCACCGGTATCCGCAAGGATAGCGGCGAGCTGTTCGCCCATGACGAGCCCACCGTGGGCGGCTGGGGCGGACACGCTATGGGCGACGGCCAGGACTGCCTGATCAATGTGCAAAACGGCGACTTCAAGAATTTCCCCGTGGAGATCTGCGAGCATCTGCTGCCCTGCGTCATGGAGACTTACGCCATCCGCAAAGACAGCGAAGGCGCGGGCAGAAACCGGGGCGGCATGGGCGTGATCCGCAGGTACCGCACCCTGGAGGACGGCTGCAATGTCTATATGTGGTTCGAGCGTTCCAAGATGCCGGCCTGGGGTGTGCTGGGCGGGCAAAGCGCCAGCGGTCCGGAAGTCACGCTTTATGACGAGCAGGGCCGGGTGGTCAGCCAGGCCCTGAAAATGAACAATGTGCCTATCGGCAAAGGCTGGGTGATCGAGATGAAA